>JACCEB010579772.1_pt1 | contig 17208 bp, 12 predicted proteins | sample 7454761 | NCBI WGS metagenome assembly JACCEB01 (sample SAMN15323454, study PRJNA562643) | freshwater metagenome | isolation source: river surface water | place: USA:Blue River Watershed | collected 2017-08-18 | reverse complement strand
GGTCGGCAGGTCGGTAAAGCTTTGGGAGTATTACCGCCGTACCGATAAAGAGTTCAAAGAGACAGTCGATAAGATCCGTGCTGCTCGATCCAAAAAGGGTCGCATCCAGTCCGAAGAGTCTTTGGCTATGGACTTCCGTACCTTCCGCAAGGAGTACCTAGAAGCTGAGACCTTTCCACATCAGATGAATATCATCGACCTTCTCGAAGGCCGTGACCCTGAGTGGATGCATACATCGATGCACTATGAAAAGGGTCGCCCTCAGTATGTCTTGGTGAATGTGCCACCTGAACACGCCAAGTCGATGACTACCTCGATTGACTACCCGGTCTACCGGATCTGTATGGATCCCAATGTCCGTATCATGATTGTCTCGAAGTCACAGCAGAAGGCAACAGAATTTATCTACGCTATCAAGCAGCGTTTAACTCACCCATCATGGCAGAAGCTACAACTTGCCTACGCCGCTGGCTCTGGGTTTAAGTCCAAGTCTGCTACATGGCAAGCTACGCAGGTCTATCTCGGAGACGAACTCCGTGACTCAGACCAGAAGGATCCTACGATTCAAGCCATTGGTATCGGAGGACAGGTGTACGGTGCGAGAGCCGACCTGATTATTCTTGACGACTGCGTAACTATGTCGAATGCCCACGAATACGAGAAGCAGATTCGTTGGATCCAGCAGGAAGTCCTAACTCGTCTTGGGCCTACCGGCAAGCTTTTAGTTTTGGGAACTCGAGTAGATTCCATTGACCTTTATAGAGAACTCCGTAACGGAGAACGCTATCCGACTGGTCAATCACCTTGGACATATCTGGCCATGCCAGCAGTTCTTGAATTCGGTGAATCTACTGACGAGTGGAAAACCCTCTGGCCTAAATCAGACCGCCCTTGGCAGGGCAGCGATGAGGAACCAGACGAGAACGGTCTATACCCACGCTGGGATGGCAAGTATCTATCCATGCGTAGAGGTGCATTAGATCCGAAAACTTGGTCGATGGTCTATCAGCAAGCTGATGTGGATGAAGATTCCACCTTCAATATCACTTGCGTTAAAGGTTCTATCGACAGAATGCGAATGATCGGGCCAATCGTTCCGGGCAACCCCGGACACCCCGAATCAACAGAAGGTCTCACCATCGTTGCTGGGCTTGACCCAGCAATAGTTGGTGATACGGCGGCAGTTGTTATGGCTATAGATCGCCGGCGGAAGAAACGCTATGTTTTGGATGCTGCGACTATCACTAAACCGTCACCGCAAGCCATCCGTGATCTCATCACTACATTTACGGAGAAGTACAGACCATCAGAATGGATGGTCGAACGCAACGCCTTTCAGGGTTATCTGACACAGGATGAGAATTTACGGCAATGGTTAGCAAGTCGTGGTGTGCTTCTTCGTGAACACACTACACACAGAAACAAGTGGGATGTTGGATTTGGTGTGGCTGCAATGGCTTCCTTATTTGGAACCGTTGAATCCAATGGTAAGCACCATCGAGATAACTTGATGCACTTACCGTCAGACCGACACGAAGGCATCCGACTGCTTATTGACCAGTTAGTAACTTGGTCGCCAGAGACAAAGAACAAGACAGACCTTGTTATGGCTCTGTGGTTCTGTGAAATTAGAGCAAGAGAAATCTGCCAGTTCGGTGAGTATGGCGGAAAATTTGTACATAATGAATTCCTCACCCGAGCAGATGCCGAGAAGCGACAGGTCATCAATCTTGATGAATGGGCCGCAGATCGCCGATTGGCATAAGGAGAATAATGCTTTCGAAACAAGAAGTTGCAGCTAAGGTTGAACGCCTTAAGACACGCAACATGGATCGTGACCGGAGAATGGCTGATGTCTTAGCCGTTCGCCAAGGTAACTTGCAGGATGTCTTCTTCGGTCAGTTCTCTGATGAGTATCCGAAGCCACTCATCGCTAATATGATTGACATTGCAGCTCGTGACTTGGCAGAAGTTACTGCCCCACTACCTGCTGTTAACTGCTCATCTTCCAATATGACTTCCGATGCAGCTCGTAAAAAGGCTGAGATTCGTACACGCATCGCAAACCACTACCTCAATAAGTCTGATCTACAGCTTCAGATGTATTCAGGTGCAGACTGGTACTACACATACGGATTCTGTGCAGGTATGGTCGAGATTGATTTCGAGACTAAGAACCCACGCATCCGTCTACTTAACCCATTTGGTCTCTACTTCGAGAAAGATCGCTTTGGATCTGTAGTCTCATTAGCTCAGATCATCATGTCTGACTCAGAGAGTCTGGCATATCAGTACCCAGAGTTCGCATCACAGATCCAGAGCAAGTATCGCATGAAGACAACCATGACAATGGTTCGTTATCACGATAAAGATCAGGACATGATCTTCCTTCCAGACATGGATAACTTAGTTTTAACCAATACACCTAACCTTCTCGGTAAGGTTTTGGTAGATATTGCAGAACGACCAACAGTTGATGGACAAACTCGTGGTCAGTTCGATGATGTTTTGCCTGTGCAGATGGCTAAGGCTCGCTTTGCTTTGCTTCAACTAGAAGCTGCTAAGAAGTCAGTTAATGCACCGATTGCAATTCCACCTGATGTTCAAGAATTCCAACTTGGCCCAGATGCTTTGCTTCGTTCCAATACCCCAGAGAGAATCCGCCGAGTTCCTATCGAACTACCTAACGGAGTCTTCGCAGAAACACAGAACCTTGAGCGTGAACTCCGTATGGGTTCTCGCTATCCGGAAGGTCGAACAGGTCAGATCGATGCGTCTATCGTTACTGGTCGTGGTGTTCAGGCACTTATGGGTGGCTTTGATTCACAAATCAAGGCAGCACAGGCAGTTTTTGCTCGCTTCTTTGTAAATCTCATCGGTATCGCATTCTCTATGGATGAGAAGATCTTTGGATCTACACAGAAGACTATTCGTGGTTCCGATGATGGAACACCTTATGAGCTTAAGTACACACCAGCACGAGACATCAACGGTGATTACACAGTAGATGTCCAGTATGGTCTCATGGCAGGACTTGATCCTAACCGTGCAGCAATCTTTGGATTGCAACTTCGTGGAGATAAGTTGATTTCTCGTGACTTCCTCCGCCGTAATCTTCCATTCTCAATCAATGTGACTCAAGAAGAACAACGAATCGACATCGAAGAACTTCGTGACTCACTACGGACAGCCGTATCACAGTATGCAAACGCAATACCAATGCTTGCTACTCAGGGTGGGGATCCAACAGAAGCTGTTAAGAGGCTCGCCGACATCATTGAAGGTCGAGCAAAAGGTCAAGCATTGGAGTCAATCGTTGCAAAAGCGTTTGCTCCAGTAGAACAACCGGCAGTGACTGCGATGGCCCCCGGTGCTTCGCAACCTCCTATGGGGGTTCCGGGAGCGGCCCCGGCTGCCGGTTCTCAAATGGTGGCTGGCCCCGGCCAGTTCTCTCGCAGGACAGATCTAGCACAAGGTGGAACCCCACCAATGGCAGATCTCTTAGCAGCCCTAACTGGGGCGGCGTAACACGCATCTGGAGGTGCAATATGTTCGGAGTAAAAAAGGGTGCAGTCGCTAAGGCCCTAGTTCTTGGCCCAATCATGGGTAAGAAGTCTGCACAAGGAAAGTCTGCAATGCAGAAGCTTGGTGAAGTTGGAAAGCCAGCATCAGCAGCAGGAAAGAAAGCTAAGTAACAACTCTTAGATAGGGCGAGTCAATGGCAGATGAAGAATTCGATGAAGTCGAAGATATGTTTGTCTTGGCTCGCCCTGCAAAGAAAATAGATTTTTTATACGCTATAGCGGATTTACTATATAAAATAAGTTATTCATTCGCAGACTTCTTCGCATTGATAACAAAGGTTATACACTCACATTCTGTAAACGAAGCAAAGAAGCAGTATATGTGGGAGAAGATGGCGAAAGACATGGAAAAAATGGAGGCTAAAGATGGCTGAAGGCCCATACACAGGTAGGCAAGCAGCACAATCCATTACCGGTGGAGCATATGGTGAGAACACAGAACTCAACCAGATCCAAACACAGGTTCCTTTAGCAGCTACAGAGACAGGTTCACTATCTGCAATGGCAGGTGGATCACTTGGTGGCGGTGCAATGCCAACTCGTAACTTCTCTACTCCTAATCCCAATGTAGATCAAGAGATTACATACGGTGCAGGATTTGGTGCTGGCCCGGGTAACGAAGTATTACCTGTTCCACCAACTGCTCCAGATGAGACAGCAACCCTTATTCGTCAACTTATTGCCCTATATCCAGACCCAGACTTGGTTAGATTAGGTCAAAGATTAGATTATGAGAAGCGTTAATGGCAGGAAAAACCGGAGGCACTTTAGGTGCAGGTAGTCTCGGTGCATCTCTTGCTGCTGTTCCACAAGAAGGTACAGCCGCTTACGATGCATACCGACAAGCACAGGAATCTAAATATCTAAATCCTGATTTTGCTAAGCAACTTGCCGCTATGGCTAAGGCTTATCCAACAGCATCTGCTGGTGCAGTCATGGGTCTTACTAAGGCAGGAGCCCCTATTGGTGGTAATACTGCTAATGCTTTGACGACTCTTGATGGATCAGCATTGATCGATGCACAGCGTAATGCAGCTATCGCTGCTGCTGCAAAGCTCAAGGAACAGAACTCTGCAAAGAAGGGTTCACCTGCTGACTTCCTTGCACCACTTACTCGTACTGCATTCATGCTTCTATCTACACCATTCGAGATGCTTGAAGCAACCGTTCGTAACGGTGTATCTGGTAAGGGTGGATTAAATACATTCGATGAGACTCAAACAGGACAGGCTCTCATCAACCTTTTCAAAACTGGCAAGATTGATGTAGGTACTGGTTTTCTTGGTGCAGATCCAAACTCTGCGGTAGGTAAAGCTTTACTTAAGGCAAAGATTGCTGCTGGCCCTACGATGAAGGGTGGAGTTCCTTGGACATATTCCACAGGACTTACTCAAGCATTATTTGATAACCCAGAGACTAAAGCAGCTCGTACATTCCAAGCTATTTCAGGATTCGTTCTTAACCTTGCGGCAGACCCACTCACATATGTACCGGGTGTAGGTTTACTTAAGGTCGGTAAAGAAGCTGGAAAGTTTGGCGTAACACTTCGTGTTGGGCCAAAGGCCGCAGCTCGTGCAAGAGAAGCGAAGGCAGCACCGATCAAGGCTGTGGCTCGTGATGTCGAAGATGTCATGGAGGATCTCTCAAAGGTTCGTGCAGAAGCAAGAGTTGCATCTGGCGACATCAATATGCTCGAGGCAGATATTCTCAAGCATCAAGATGATCTTAACTCTATTGCCGAGAAGGTAGATAACACATACCAGACTTACTACAAAGCAAAGTCTGAAGCAGATTTATTAGATGCAGAATTTGGTGAACTACGCCAACGCCGTGACACTTTAATTGCAGGTCTTAAGGCAGCAGGAGATACTAGAAGCCAGTTGGTTGGTGAGGCTCGTAAAGCTGAAGACCTTATGGCTCACCGTCTTGAACTCAATACTGCTGGTCGTGCAGCAGCAGTTCAAAGCATCCTTGATGAAAAAGGTTTTGATGAAGTAGTTCGTGTAGGAAATGTCCTTAAAGAACAAGAGCAGTTGGCTCCCGGACTTATCCATACACTTGATGAAGCAGCCCTTAAGAAGGGTGATCGTGCAGCAACCCAAGGTATCCGTAATGGTGTAGATGCTGTAGTTCGTGTAGCTGCAAAGCAGAAGCCACGACTTATCAAGTGGACTGCACTTATCAAGGCTGGAGATTCACCACAGGCAACTCGTGTATCTAACGAGATTGGTTCCAACCTTATCGATATTGGAACTGCTGCCGGTATTCAAGAGTCTAAGTTGCAAACTGTTCTCGATGTAATCGATACACCGGGTGCAACCCACGCAGAACTTATCCAGTCAGCACAGAAGGCTGGAATTACAGAACAACTATTTGCTGCATACGAAAGAGCCGGTATCCAAGGCTTTGAGAATGTAGGTGCAACTCGTGGCATGGGTGGTGGCGGATTCGCTTACTTCCCACGAACAGTAGATCCATTTGATGCAAAGGTTTCTGATTTTGGTCGATTCAAGGCTGATGCTATTGCATCTCCTGACATCAATGACCTTGGCCCACAAGCACTAACAACTAAGGGTGCAATTACTCAACAGGTTACAGGTCTTGTAGAGGGTGCCGCAGCACCTCGCTTAACTGTTATGGAGCAACTTGCTGAGATTAACAAGCAGCTTGCTGAAGCAGGTAAGGTGTCAAAAGGTGTCCAAAAGGAACTTGCTAAAGCAGAGAAGGCTTGGAAAGACAATCTTAAGTATGTTCAAGATCGAGTCAAGTCTGACGAAGAGGCTCGTATCCTTCTTGAAGAAGCACGAGGTCGCAAGGCTCTAGCAATGGAAGCAGAGTTTGGTCTCATGACCGTAGGCGGTAAGCAGATCATTGATTACCAGCAAGCTGCTAAAGCATTCTTTGGCCCAATGGGTCAGAACGCTGCTAAGTTTATTGCGATTCACTATGGCCCAGAGCAGTATGACGATCTATGGCGAGCAATGAATGGCAATATCTCTGTTGATCTTGCTAAGCGTTTGGCTGCTGCAACTAGCGAAAAGGAAGTCATGGGGCTTCTTGCTAGTGAGGTTGGACTAGAACTATCTCGTGGAACTCGAATTGGTCTTGCTGCACAGTCTCGTGCCATTGAATTCAAGTCAAGCTTCTATGCACCTGAGTCATTGAAACTACATCACACAGGTTTCTCAAACTTCCTGCTTAATGCAGAGAACGAAGCACGATCATTTCTTCGTACCAATAAGGTAACTGCACCGTTCATACGGTTTGCACCTACCAAGAATCTTATCCATCTAGACGATGTTGATAAGTTGGTTAAGGAAATGAACGACACCTTGCCATTCCTCAAGGCATCTCCTGAACTACAGAAGACAGCCGTAAGAGCAATGATGGCTGCCGAAACATCGACTGAACGATTCAATGTATTCATCGATACCCTTAAGTCTTTGGTTAAGGAGAAGGCTCCTAACCTCACAGAAGAGCAAGTCCGTATGCTCGGAGAAGCAGCACGAGTATTTAAGAAGGAGCAGGATGCTAACCGAAAGTTCTTGGCACAAGTTGCTGGCAAGGACATCGGTACACGAGAATTTAAGATCGCTGGAAAGACACAAAAGTTCACACAGTTGGATCCACTTATTGACTCACAACTTGCAAACTTTGTTAAATGGCCAAGCACCGATGAGATAAGACAACTGACTGGAAAGATGAGAAATCTCTTTTCACAGTCACAGAATGCTCAGCAGCTTAGAAACATCACCACAGATCTATTCGACTCATTCTTCAAGCAGACAGTTCTCGTAGGTCGTGTTTCATACATTCTACGAAATGTCGGCGATATGCAGGTTCGTTCATTCCTTGGTGGATCTACAACACTATTCAACCACCCATTGCAGTTCATCTCAATGATGATTGCTAACCCAGAGGGTAATGCAATCTCTAAGTTTGCTACTCGTTGGTCTCGTTTCGATAACACAGTATTCGGAACTAACTTTGACGAAGCAGTTAAAGAGATGGATGCAGTCGGTTTCAAGTCAGCAGCACTTGCTGATGCAGACAAGTTTGCCATCATGATGTCTCGTTCAGTAGGCGTTGGTATGGGTCAAGGCACTCGTGGTCTATCCCAGATACTGCCTACCGGTATGCGTTTTATTACTCCCGGAGAACGAGGATTTAATCGTGCATGGGCTGGATCAATCCTTCAGTTCCGTGAGTCAGCAATGGCTCGACTTGTAGCCGGTGGTCTTACCGGTGGAGTCAAGGGTGCAGATGGAAAGATTAAGCCTTGGTTTAAGGAAGCAGAAGCTTTCGTTGCCAAGAAGCAAGCACAAGGCATGGATCTATCTCGTGACTACGAGAAGTTTATCGTTGACTTTATGTTTGAGACAGAGCAAGGAATTTTGCTTCGTACACAGATTGCTAAGGTTGATGAACTTAACCGTGCATTGATGTTAGATGCAGATGAGTCTATTGCTCGTCAGGCTATGGAAAGCTACTTCAAGGTAGTTGCAGAAGGTGTTGATAACCTATCTGGTGGCCGTCAAGAGATCCGTGACTTCATTGCTGGTCGACCAATGGTTGCAGTTGATGGAGCCAGAACACCGGGCTTTAACCCAAAGGGAACACAGTCCAAGGATGTATGGCTTGCCAATATCCTCAAGGGATATGTTGATTCAACTGACATCTCAAAGGCTATCGGTCAACTCAAGCTTCCAACAGATGATGTCCGTGCCGTTGCTTCTCTTCGAGGACAATGGGATCGAGTAGCATCTAAGTTCTTCCAAGTATCTGCATCCATTGAAAAGAGAGCAGCACTTGGCCCAGAGTTTAAGCAGCAGTACTGGAACGGCGTTGCCGAGAACCTAAACCTTATGACTAAGGCAGAGGCAGAAAAGGTTCTTGCTATTGCTGAGAAGGAACTTCGTGGAGTTAAGGTTTTTGGAGTCAAGGCAGGGTTTACTAACCCAGCATTGGTTCGTATGCGTGAAGCAGTAAAGACCCTCGATGATCGAGGACTTGTTGCAGACGATATGCATACAATCGCTAACAACTATGCTGCACGACAACTAGAGAAGCTTTACTACGATGCAATGCGACAGAAGCAGTATGCAGTTGCAGCTCGTCTGGTGGCTCCATTCGCCGCAGCATGGGGTAACACCATTGCTACTTGGGGTAAGTTGATTGGTACAGATGTAGCCAACACATTCCGCCTACAAGGCAAGGCTCGTACATACAAGGCTGCTAATGCTTTCGAGTTCCTAACTCACCCAGAAACAGGTGTCATTTACGAATGGACTGGTCAAAACTGGGATGATCCGGGCCAAGGATTTATCTACAAGGATCCAACCTATGGTGATCCTCGTATGGTTATCCCACTAGCCGGTAATGCACTTGGTTGGATGTTATCTACAGCAGTAGGTGAAGCAGTACCTGCAATGCCTACATCGCTTTCAATTCCATCTTTGAACCTTGCATTCAGCAACGAGTTGCTACCGGGTGTAGGCCCTGCTATTCAGCTTTCATTGGGAAAGATTATTCAGAACCAAGAAGGTTGGGCAGCAGACCAACTGCGTGACATTATCTATCCATTCGGAGCCCCAGAGGGTAAGACTGGAATCATCGAGCAGTTCACACCTGCGTGGGCTCAGCGAGTTCTTTATGGTCTTGGTATGAACAACTTCCAAGAGAAGAGTGTTTCAACCCTTCGACCACTCATGACATACCTTGCTTCAACAGGTAGCTACGGTGACTTCCCACTTACAGGTGAGGCACAAGCAAAGCTTCTTGAGGATGCAGGTAAGGTTAATCGAGTTCTAGCCCTATGGCGTGGTATCACACAGAATGTGGCTCCCGGAGCCATTGCACCTCAGATCCTTGCAAAGGACAAGCAGGGTGAACTCCATGTTCAGGCTCTCATGTTTAACGACTTCTTACAGATCCGTGCAAACAACCCAGACAGTTACGAAATTGCAGTAGCCAAGTGGGCAGATAAGTACGGCGAGAATGCACTCTTCTCATTGGTATCCGGATCTCGTGGTGGTATCACACCAACTACCGATGCTTTGAACTTCTACACCAACAATCGTAAAGATGCCAATGCTTTGCCAAATGCGTTTGCCCTCTTCTTCCCCGGTGGACAATACTCACAGGAGTATGCAAAGTGGCAAGAACAGCGTGGCCAGCGATTCAAGTTATCCCCTGCTGAAATGCAAATGGAAGCAGCTCGTTATGTATACACGGCTCGTAAGGCTAAGTTACAAAGCGATGAAGCCATTGCTATCCAGCAAGGCGAAGATCCAAAGATGGCTCATCAGGTCTATATGACTCGTAAGGAAGCCTTGGATGAGGACTTCGGTGGACAGCCAGACTTCCGTGCAGCAGGTGTACCTCGTGAGACACTCGTCAAAGAAGTAACTCAGGCACTTAGCAATCCTAAGTTTGCAGAGACTGAATCCGGCAAAGGCTTAGCTAAGTTCTTACAAGCTCGTGAGTCAGCATTGAATTCTGTGGCACAAGCAGGGTACAAAACGCTTACAGCAAAAGCCGTACAAAATGTAGCACAATGGCTAGACCAGACTGCTTACCAGATCATCTCCGAACACCCAGATTTCTCTGTAATGTACTGGCGTGTATTTGCAACAGAGACAGGAAATAACTAATGGTTGATCTAAACAAGAACGGAATCGATGATTCCAAAGAGCAAGCAACAGGCACCAATCAATATGTTGCACCATCAGTAGGTGGTGGCAATTCATACCCTGCACAGGGTGCCAAGGTATTCCGCCCGGGTGTTGTCTACACAGATCCTAAGACTGGCAAGAAGGTAGATGTAACCGGAAAGATTTACTCTGCTCTGTATCAAGTTTCAGACATTCAGGTATACCAGATTCTCGGAGAGCAGATTAAATCTCTATCAGATCAGAACCAGATTAAAGCCTTGTTGGTTCAAGGTGGTCAACTATCTAAGTCTGATTTCCAGACTGCATACTGGGGCAAGGCTGATACAGAAGCATTTAAGAAACTGCTTGGTGAAGCAAATGCAGATGGTGGCCGTACATGGCAAGAGAAACTATCTGCTATCGGTGAAGGTGGCGGAGGAGAACCAAAGACAACGACTCAGAAAGTCACAAGTCTTTCCACTCCCGAAGAAGCACGAGCAATCGTGCAAAATGCTCTTCGTGCAAAACTTGGCCGTGATCCACGAGACAATGAATTTAAGCAGTTGATTCAGACTCTTGCATCTGCTGAACGAGCAAACCCATCGATTACAACACAGACCCAGACAGCACCGGGCCAATACTCAACTACAACTACTGGAGGTCTATCAATGGCTGGCAAAGGTCAGATCGTTGAGGAAGCAATCATGGCTACTCCAGAACTTGAGACTGAGGCAGTCAACAAGACTCTTAACTCATACGGTGATGTCATAGCGAAGATTGCAGGTGTCCGATAATGGCAGAGACAATCAAGCCTAAAGGCACCATTGATATTGATGCACTTCTCAGAGAAGAGAAGGCAAGAGCCGTTAAGGCACGAGCAGAAGCAGAAGCTGCTGCTAAGGCTAATGCTGCCAAGAAGGCAGCTAATCAGTACGAGCAAGGTGTTAAGTTTGTCGTAGGGCAGAAGAATGATCGCATTCAAACCCTCGAAGGAAACATTGAAGATCACCTATTCAACATCAAGCGTATTGCTAGAAACATTGCTTCTGGAACTTCAAGCCCAGGAGATGAGAGAGAACTAAAGCGTTTAGAAAAGCTTTACAACCAAGCGGTAGAACAACAGAATAAACTTCTTCAGGAAGTTACAGGTCTTACAAAAGGTACTGCAACGCTAGATACCAAGACTGGTCAAGTAAAGCTTGGTGCAACTCCAGTAGAACGAGCTGAAGCAACTGGAGCCAAAGGTGAAAAAGATACTGACAAAGACGGTATCCCAGACTTAACAGACAATCTTCCAAACTATCCAAACCCTGACCAAGCAACTGGCAAAGTCACAACAAATCAAACTGCTGCACAGCAAGCAGGTGCAACAGGTGGTAAAGGTGGAGCAGGGGCAACTGGCGGAACCGGAGGTACCGGTGGAACTGGTGGCGGTGGAGACAAATACACCGGCATGGGAACTGCTGAAAAGCCATACCTAAAGAACGGTAAGCCATTCACAGGATCTGCCAATGGTAAGACTTACCAGAACGGTATTGTTGTTGATCCAAATGCATTAACACCAGAACAGCAAACAAAGCTTGGTGAGTACGGTAGCAAGTATCTTCTTGATTATTTTAAGTCTAGTTACCCAGACATCTATAACAAGCTTGTCAGCATGGCTCGTACTGGAGAATCAGCAGCCAATGTTGAAGCGTACCTTTCAGGTACTGCTTGGGCCAAGGATGTAAACCAGAGAGCATACGCTCTCATTGGTGCAGCCGAACTTGCTAACGGTGTAAAGCTAGATCAGGTAACTAAAGACACATACCGAGATCAATACCTTGCCAAAGTCAAGAGCATGGATGAGATCAAGTATGACATTGGTCTTAAGACTATTGCTCAGTTCCAGTTGGATACAGTTAAGCCAGACCTTGCTAACTCCATCCGTGCAGGAAATACCTTTGCTCAAGCAGCGGCAGACTACATCGACATCTACCGTAAGAATCTTGAGATTGCTGCATCTGCATTCAAGGTAGACGATAAGCAATTCCAGTCACTTCTTATCAGCTCATCTAACATTAGCGACTTCGAGAAGAAGCTTCGCCGTACAGACCAGTACCTATCTCAGCCTAAAGTTCAGCAACAGATCAATGCCAACAAGATTATGGTTACTACCAAGTATCGTCAGTTTGGATTGAAACTTACTGCCGAGGCAGCAGATAACCTTGCTAAGAATGTTTTCCTTGGAGATACATCCAATGAACAGATTGATGAGAATCTTCGCCAAGAAGCGGTGAAGTTGTTCCCAGCATTCCGTGATCGTATCCTCAACGGAGAGTCTCCACTATCTATCGCAAGCCCATACATTGGAGCAATCTCTCGTATCCTTGAAATCCCAGAAGGGTCATTGGATCTCGAGGATCCAACAGTCCGTAAGGCGATGATTGGTGCAACTACAACTGTAGGAGATAAGACAACATCGACTGTTACTCCATTGTGGCAGTTCGAGCAAGACCTATACAAGGACAGCCGTTGGCAATACACAGCCAACGCAAGAGCTAAGGCTGACAGTATTCTCGTAGATGTCGGTTCAAGATTCGGAGTGATTCCATAATGGCAGAAAAATATACGGTTAAGTCCGGCGATACTCTTTCAGGTATTGCAAGAGCCAACGGCACTACTGTTGCTGCAATCCTTGCAGCTAACCCGGTCTTGGCAGCTCGTGCCGAAGCAGGACAGACAGTTATCTTTAACAACACAAAGGTAACACTTCCTTCAGCAGCAACTTCTGGTAATCAAGTTACTGGCACAGTAAATACAACTACCCCTCAAGGAATTGCAGCAGCATCAGGAACTCCTGTTCCTGCCGGAGCAACCACTATGTTTACCCCGGTAACTCCAGAAAACGCATCAACAATGTTTACTGGCCCAATCCCAGTAGGTGCAACTCGTACGGAAACAGGTTACACAACCGCTACTGGTGAGACTGTAACTCCGGGTGGAATTCAGCCACCTGCCGGAGGTAAGACAGAAGTTTCTCGTAAAGATAATGGCGATGGAACATTTACTGTTACATACAGCGATGGAACTACTGAGATAATTGGAACAAAGACTCAGACTGGCAAGAAGATTGTCCGTCAGTATTACTCTGGATCTGGTGCAAATCGTGTCCAGATTACTGAATACGATGATGGAACTAAGGACATAGTTCCTGCTCCTGAAACACCAGCAGGAGTAACAACAGATGATGTTAATAAACTGATTCAAGATGCAATCAATGCTCAAAACCAAAAATTCCAAGAGATGCTTGCTGCACAGCAGAAGGCATTGGAGACTGCTAAGGCAGAACAGATTGCAGCCCAGCGTAAGTCAGCATTTGACATCATCCGTGAGAAGTTCACACAGATGGGTATCAAGGAGGTCGGTGACGACATTGCAGCAATCTTTGCTGGCAAGGGCGTAGATCGCTTTGGTAAGGCATTTGATGAGATTCCTACAACATCAGAAGGTTTCTATCTTCAGTTGATTAACACCAAGTCTTACTATGATCGATTCGGTAGCGTTAACGAGGCTCGTCTCAAGGCTGGCTATAAGGCACTAGATGAGAAGACAATCGTTGGTATGGAAGATGAATACCAGAAGGTATTGACTTCATACAATATGCCAACAGGTTTCTATGACCAGACACAAGATTTCCAGATGTTCCTAAAGAACAACTTAACAAATGTCGATGTAGCAAATGTTATTCAGGCATACCGTGACTTTGTAACTACTGGTACAGATTCCAATGTTCGTAAGCAACTTAAGGATCTATACGGTATCGGCGATGAGGCTATCGCCGCATACATGATTGATCCAGCAAAGGGTCAGTCAATCCTTGAGAACATTGCTGGTAAGAACATGAATACAGCAGCAGCTCTCATCGAAGGACTTACAGCAGAAGAAGCACAGATGGCTCAGGGCTATGGTGCAGGATCTCTTGGCTATGCAACTCAACGCCAGAAGTATTCACAAGTACAGCGTGAACTCCAGACAACTGGAAACCTTGCTGCTATCTATGGCGAGAACTTTGGTGCCAAGGAAGCAATCGCTGCCGAGTTCGGTGGAGATGTCCAAGCTCAGGCCCAAGCAGCACGAATCAGAGCAACCGGTGCAGCACAGTTCCAAGGAACTAGTGCAATCGGTAGAACAGCATTAAAAACTAAATCAGTTTAAGTAACAGGGTGATTGGCAATCATCCGGGTTCGAGACCCGGACACCCACTCCATCTCTAGAAATGCCGGAACTTGAGATGAGTATAAACCCGGAAGTTGGAGCCAATGCATTTCCCCGATTGCATTGTGGCCAGCGACTAACATGAAAAGGGAGTAGGACAAATGTCCAATTACGAACTGGAAGAGGATGACTTCGAACTTGATTCGAACGATGTTCTCGGACAACTACGCAAGGCCAATAAGGCAAAAGAAAAGCAACTGAAGGAAATTCAGGAAGAGCTTTCCAATTTGCGTAAAGAAAAAAGAGAGAGAACTATCTCTGAAGTCCTCACAGCTCGAGGAGTGAATCCGAAGATTTCGGCTTTCATTCCACAGGACATCGACCTCACGGAGGAATCGTTGTCGTCATGGCTCAACGAATACGGTGATGTATTCGGTGTGTCACAAACCAACCAATCAAATCCAGCAATACCAGAAGGATTTGTAGATAATTATCAAAAGGCTCAAGCAACTCTTGACAGCGGCATTAGTGCTGATCGTCAACAGATGATTGAAGCCCAGATGGCAGAGGCCGCTGCAAAGGGGCCAGATGCACTCAAGCAATTATTTGCAGAACTAGGTAAGGCTGGGTACTAACTCAGAAAGGCGGTAGCCATAAATGGCAACCACTCAAATCTCTGGTGTTGGCAACCTCGTAGTCAATGCATATGACACATATGTAAGAGCTGCACTCCGCTCACTTCCTGTCATGCGTTCAGTTGCTGATGTTCGACCAGTTGCACTTACCAACCCGGGAACTACTCTCAAGTTTGCAGTTTATGCTAACTTGGCAGCAGCAACCACAGCATTAACAGAAACATCTGATGTAACACCAGTTGCATTGGCAAACCCATCACAGGTAACAGTTACTGTTACTGAATACGGTAATGCTGTTGAGCAGACAGAGAAGGTTAACCTAGCTACCTTCTCATCTATCGACACCATGATCGGTGATGCAATCGCTTACAACGCTGCTGATACTTTGGATCAGCTTGTTGCTACAGCATTAACAGGTGGAACTGTTGTTAAGTACGGTGGAAGCCGTACATCAACAGCTACACTTACAGCTACAGATGTTCTTTCAACAACAATGCTTCGTAAGGCACAGACAACACTTCTTGAGTCAAACGCTCAGCCTCGTGTTGGCGACCTTTACACATTGTTCATCCACCCACGCCAAGCTTTCGACCTTCGTGCCGAGACAGGCTCAGGCGGATTTGTGGACATCCACAAGTACACAACTGAAAATGTTGGAAACCTCCTTACAGGCACCATTGGTGTCCTTGAAGGATTCCAAGTTGTTCAGACATCTCGTGTACCTTCAGGTGCAGACGGTGCATCTTCAGCAACTGTTTACAAGGCAGTTGCAGTTGGTAAGGAAGCCCTTCTTGAGGCTAATGTCTACGATGTACAAACAGTCGTAGCTCCTCAGATCGACATCCTTCGCCGTAAGTCAGCACTCGGCTGGAAGTACTTCGGTGGCTGGGGCATCTTCCGTGATGCAGCAGTTTGCCGTTTGGAAACAGGCGGATCTGCTCTCTAAGAGAGCTTTAGTTGAGGGGGGTGGGGCAACCTGCCCCCCTCTCTATCAAAAGGAGAATCATGGCAAGTTATACATTTTACCCACCGCAGGTAATGGAAGGTTATCCATTAGCAGACAAGTGGTGGCGTAGAGTCGTATCCCAGCGAGGGGTTGCTGTGCTTATCAATGACGGTGTTCTGTCTCTATCTCGAGCAGTCACCGAAGATGAACTTAACGAATATGATTATGTGTTCCTCGGTGGGCGAGGTCACATTGTGAACGAAGCTACAAAGGATATTCTTGTAGCTCAAGGATTTCCAATCAGGACTCAGGCTCAAGCCGACTCCGATTCGAATATAGCCCATAATGGATTTTTGGTGGAGATAGTTTAATGGGATGCAGAACAGGTTGCCCTACTCAGGATCACAAGAACTGGGGAGAATGTCTTCGTCAGTCAGGTCTACAAGTAAATACAGGAGATGCCAACAGTTCTCGGTTGATGTCTCAGAAGAAGTGGGATGCAGAACTAAATGCATACAAGTCAGCAATCGATCAAGGTATCGAGCCAGCGACTACAAACATGAAGGATATTCGTGGTGCAGTTGAGTTGAGCAATATAGCCGGTAAGGCGTTCGACTCAAGCACTAACTCATTTAAGGACTGACATGACAACCATCATTGGGATTCAAGGCAAGGGCTGGGGTTTGATAGCAGCCGAATCCCTGATAGTTGGGGCAGATCAAAAGTTCATAGCTACCGGTATGGATAAGGTAGTTGAGAAAGGCGAGTATGTCTTTGCCTTTGCTGGCGATGCAATCGCCGGCGACATAGCGTTACACAGTTGGAATGCTCCTAAGATTCCTCGAGGTGTGAACCTCGATAAGTTTATGATGACAGACATCTTGCCATCATTAAAGCAAGCGTATGTTGATTACGGATACGACCCAGCACCTAAGACTGCTGATAATGATCCAAAGGATGGGGCTGGATTCGATGCCCTACTTTGTATCAAAGGAAAGATTTACCAGATAGATAATGATTTCTCTTGGGTAAGAGATGATCGTGGAATCTATGGAATTGGATCCGGTGGATCCTATGCACTTGGTTCGTTGGCCAGAGCCACACTATCTCCAACGAATACCAGAACAGCAGCTAATGAAGCTCGTAAGGCAATAGAGGTTTCCATCTCATTTGACATAAATAGTGGTGGGAAG
>JACCEB010875115.1_pt1 | contig 17209 bp, 19 predicted proteins | sample 7454761 | NCBI WGS metagenome assembly JACCEB01 (sample SAMN15323454, study PRJNA562643) | freshwater metagenome | isolation source: river surface water | place: USA:Blue River Watershed | collected 2017-08-18 | reverse complement strand
GGATGGCAGAGCAGCCCATGCTGCCTGGCAAGATGTATGACTTCAAACTCGGCACCAAGACCGTCACTGGCGCAGTCAAGACTCTCAAACACCAGATCGACGTCAACACGCTGGAGAAACGCCCGGCCCCAACCCTCGAACTGAACAGTATCGGTGTCTGTGAAGTGGAGGTGGATCAGCTGGTGTGCGTAGACAATTACTCGGCTAACCGCAGTACCGGCGCCCTTATCGTCATTGACCGTCTCAGCAATGCGACGATTGGTGCGGGCATGATTTCGGTGGATGCTTCCCATTCAGCGGCGCATACCGATGCCACGAGCAGCACAGAACACGTCACCCGCGAGGAGCGTGCAGCTCGCTACGGTCAGAGCCCGGCGACGGTGATGTTCATTGGCGTTTCGGGGGCAGGCAAATCGACCATGGCGCACGGGCTGGAGCGACGCCTGTTCGACATGGGCCGCGTCAGTACGGTGCTCGACGGCAAGACCATGCGCCTTGGCATAAGCAAGGATCTGCCCCATGACCAACAAGGACGCGCGGAAAATCTGCGCCGCAGTGCACACGTCGCGAAGTTGCTGAACGATTCCGGATTGATCTGCTGCGCCGCCTTCGTCGCTCCCAACAAAGACTCGCGCGAACACGCGCTGAGCGTGATCGGCCGCGACAACTGCTTCATGATCTACTTGAACCCGTCACTGGACGTGTGCAAGCAGCGCGACCCGAGCGGCCTGTATGCCGCCGCAGAGCTGTCTCCCTCAGCCGACATCCCTGGCGTGTCCTTCCCCTACGAAGTTCCGGAAGCACCGGACCTCGTCCTGGATACAGGCAGTCTCTCCATCGAGGAGTGCATAAGCCGGGTGATCAAGCTGCTGAAAGACAAGAAGGTCATTTGATTTGATGTGCCGTGCCGTTTCGTGTGTGGAGGGCCTAATCAACAACCTCCTATACGGGGTTGTCCACATCAACAAAGTGGTGCTCCAGGCCGAAGCGTTTGACCAGATGGGCGGCCACGGCTTGAACGCCGTAGCGCTCTGTGGCGTGATGGCCGGCGGCATAGAAATGGATGCCCGTCTCTCGGGCGATATGAACAGTCTGCTCTGATATCTCGCCGGTGATGTAGGCGTCGACGCCAGCTTTAACTGCCAGCTCGATGTAGTTCTGGGCCGCTCCCGTGCACCATGCCACTGTCTTGATGGGATCTGCTTTGCCGGGGATGTGCAGAGGTGCTCGCCCCAGCTTGTCCATAATCAAGGCAGCCAGTTCACTGCCCGAAGCAGGCTCCTGCAACGCCCCTTTCAGCCCGATGCTGTTGTTGTTCTGCTTGCCCAGATCGCCATTGACACTGAAACCCAGAAGCTTGCCCAGCTGCGCGTTGTTGCCCAGTTCGACATGCACATCCAGAGGCAGGTGGTACGCCAGCAGACTGATGTTGTGTTTAAGGAGTGATTGAATCCGGTTTTTCTTGATTCCAGTCACAACAGCATCTTCGCCACGCCAGAAATAACCGTGATGAACCAGGATGAGATCCGCCTCCACCTCTATGGCCCTGTCGATCAGAGCCTGACAGGCGGTGACACCCGAGATCATGCGGACAACCATTGGTTTCCCCTCCACTTGCAGCCCGTTCGGGGAGTAATCATTGAATTGTTCTGGACGCAGCAGGGATTTCAATTCCTGCGTTATATCATCAAGCCTTGCCGACATTGGATTTCACCTTCACACCGCTGTTAATAACTCGCATAATGGACGCACTTTCGGCACCTTGCCGACACCGTGCGCCAGTCCCACGCGCGTATGGTAGCAGACTCAACAACAGCGGCCTGAACCGCCGCGAGATGTCATGAAAAAGCTCCTTCAGTTCATTGGCTGGCCAACAGTCGCCGGTATCCTTTTCGCCGTCATTCTGGCCCAGTATCAACAGATCAACAGACTGGGCGCCCTCGTCTCCCAAACTGCACCTGCACAGGCAATCGCGAACAGCAGCGAATCGGCATCCCTGGCCGATGCCGTCAGCCGGGCTGCGCCATCAGTCATCAGCATTCATTCGACGATCCGCCAGCAGATTCAACTGCCTCCTGCCGATGAGATACCTCCTCTTTTTCGCAACCTGCTGCAGAATATTCCTGCCGAGCGGTCGTACAGCAGTCTCGGCTCGGGAGTCATTGTGAGTGCCGAGGGCCACATTCTGACCTCTCTGCATGTCATCGAGGGTGCAGAAGACATAGAAGTACGTTTCGGCGACGAGCACAACAATACCTTCATCGGCGCTGCCGAACTGATCGGATCAGATCCCGAGACCGATCTGGCATTGCTGAAGATTGAGGCTGAGGCATTACCACCGCCAATACCGATAGGGTCATCAGATGTCGTTCGTGTGGGCGATACTGTTCTGGCCATAGGCTTCCCCAGTCAGGAGTTGATAAGCCAGAAGTCTGTCTCAAGAGGGATCGTCAGCGCGCTGGGCATTCCTCAAAACGGTCTGCCAATCGTCGAGTACATCCAGACGGATGCCGCTATCAACTATGGCAATTCAGGCGGCGCGCTCGTCAATGCCGAAGGCGAGCTGATCGGGATTAATTCCTTCATCTATTCTCAGTCGGGCGGCTCTGACGGCATTGGTTTCGCTGTTCCGATCAACAAGGCGATGGGGGTAGTGGACCAGCTGATCGCGTATGGCGAGGTAACGCCAGGTTACCTCGGGGTCATCACCGGTGAGATGTTGACGGAGGAGACCAGCCAGAACTTCTTCGGCCGCCCGGATGTATCCGGTTTGTTGATAGAACAAGTGAATGCGGACAGCCCGGCTCAGCAGGCGGGCATCAAGGCGGGCGACGTGATGACGGCCATTGATGGATCGATGATTACCGACGTTATTGGGGCAGTCGACCAGATCAACCGCAAAGCACCAGGCCAGATGGTCGACCTGACAATCTACCGCGAGGGCGAGACACTGACCATTCCAGTCGAGCTCGGCACTGGCAGCACGCAATACCGTATTCCGCAGTTGCCTGCGAACTGACCCTCAACGGCGATAGGCTGCCGACTCCGCGTGCGCCTGCAGGAATTCATTGGTCGCCAGTTCTTGTGCAATTCCAGCCAGATGACTGGCCCCTTGCGCAGAGCACTGAATGATTGAGGTGCGCTTCTGGAAGTCATACACCCCCAGGGCGGAGAAGAATCGCGCAGTACCCGATGTGGGCAGCACATGACTGGGGCCTGCACAATAATCCCCCAACGCTTCTGCACTGTAACGCCCCATGAACAATGCACCTGCATGTGTGATATGCGCCGCCAGCACCTGGGGATCGGCAACAGAAAGCTCCAGGTGTTCCGGAGCAATCTTGTTGCTCACACCAGCAGCTTCTGACAATGATTGCGTCAGAATGAAGATGCCGCGATCGCGCAATGACTTGCCGATAATCTCGCGGCGGCTCATGGTCGGTAACAAGCGCTCGATACTCTCCATCACGCTCTGCAGATACTGAGCATCATCACTGATCAAAATCGATTGTGCCTGCTCATCGTGTTCCGCTTGAGAGAACAGATCCATGGCAATCCAATCCGGATTAGTGCCTCCATCGCAAATGATCGTCAGCTCGGACGGACCCGCAATCATGTCGATACCGACCTCGCCAAACACCAGCTTCTTGGCAATGGCAACATAGATATTGCCTGGACCGGTGATCTTGTCGACCTTGGGAAGACTCTGAGTGCCGTAGGCCAGCGCAGCAATCGCCTGAGCGCCGCCGATAGTGATGACGCGATCCACCCCGGCCAAGGCTGCCGCAGCGAAGATCAGATCGCCCTGTTCACTCCAGCGCGTGGGCACGACAGCGATAATCTCGCCAACACCAGCCACCTGAGCGGGAATTGCATTCATCAACATGGAGGATGGGTAGTTCGCCTTGCCACCAGGCACATAAATCCCGACACGGTCCAGCGGACTTACCTTTTGGCCATAGATCGAACCATCGGGCTCCTGATACTGCCAGGACACTTGCTTCTGTCGCTCATGGTAAACACGGATTCGCTCCGCCGCCGCCTTCAGCGCAAGAGCCTGAGACTCAGGCAAGCGCTGCAGGCTGATCTCCATCTGAGCCTTCGAGACAGTCAGCTCGGCGATGCTGTCAGCCTCGAAGCGGTCGAAGCGGCGCGTGTACTCCAACACGGCGGTATCACCACGTTGGCGCACATCGGACAGGATATTCTCCACTGTTCTATTAGTCTCCGGATTGCCGATCATGGCCCGATTGAGCATCGCTTTGAGTTGAGCATCAAAGTCGGGATTGCGGGTATCCAGTTGGGTAATCTGCGGCTTGTCTGTTGACATCATACTTATCTCAGGCGCGATTGCTGGCCTCAACGGCCTCGGCGAGCTGTTGCAAGAGAGGACTAATGACCGCGTGCTTCATTTTCATGGCGGCTTTGTTGACGATGACACGGGAGCTGATCTGAGCAATCAGCTGCAGAGGCTCCAGCCCGTTAGCCTTCAGCGTGTTTCCGCTATCCACGATATCCACAATAATGTCGGCCAGACCCATGGATGGAGCCAGCTCCAGCGCGCCATTGAGCTTGATGACCTCAATCTGGACACCTTGCTCGGCGAAATAGCGGCGCGTGATATTGGCAAATTTCGTCGCCACTTTGATCCGCCCGGCAACCGGCGCAGCGCCTACGGGAGCTGCTGTCATCAGGCGGCAGCGCGCGAGACGCAGATCAAGTGGCTCGTAGAAGCCTTCGCTGCCATATTCCATCAACAGATCCTTGCCCACGACACCCAGGTCGGCACTCCCAAACTCCACGTAAGTGGGGACGTCCGAGCCACGAATTACCATGATCTGCACGTTTGGCATGGTGGTGTCGAAAATCAGCTTGCGACTGCTATTGATGTCTTCCAGTGGCGCTATGCCGGCGCGCTCGAACAAGGGCAGCACCTCTTCAAGGATGCGCCCCTTGGTCAAAGCAATGACTGTATTCTGCTTGCTCATGGGTTTAACTCGCTCAGGAAGGAATCCGACGGATGCGGGCACCCAGCGATTGCAGTTTCTCTTCAATACATTCGTAACCGCGGTCGATGTGGTAGATGCGGTCGACAATCGTCTGGTTCTCGCAGACCAGCCCAGCGATGACGAGACTGGCTGACGCACGCAGATCGGTTGCCATCACCGGAGCGCCCTTCAGGCTCTCAACACCCGTGACGATGACAGTATTGCCTTCGACATGCATGTTGGCGCCCATCCGGTTCATCTCATGCACGTGCATGAAGCGGTTCTCAAATACCGTCTCGGTGATGGAACCCGTGCCAGTAGCAATGGCATTCATCGCAGTAAACTGTGCCTGCATGTCAGTTGGAAAGGCAGGATATGGCGCGGTACGCAGAGACACAGACTTGGGGCGCTTGCCGTGCATGTCCAGCTCAATCCAGTCGTCACCGATTCTGATATCGGCTCCGGCCTCTTCCAGCTTGCTCAACACAGCCTCAAGAATATCCGGACGCGTGTCCTTTACCTTGATCTTCCCTCGCGTGGCCGCTGCTGCAATCAGATACGTGCCCGTCTCGATACGATCCGGCATCACTGCATAACTGCAACCATGCAGACTCTTCTTGCCATTGATGACGATAGTGTCCGTGCCCTGCCCCTTGATGTCGGCGCCCATCTTGATAAGACAGTTCGCCAGATCGACTATTTCCGGTTCGCGCGCGGCATTCTCGATAATGGTTTGTCCATCCGCCAACGTCGCCGCCATCAAGACATTTTCGGTCCCCGTGACTGTGCACATATCCATGAATATGTGAGCACCCTTGAGCCTGCCATCGACGGAGGCTTTGATATAGCCATCCTCCACGACAATTTTGGCGCCCATTTTCTCAAGAGCGCTGATGTGCAGGTTAACGGGCCGACTGCCGATTGCACAGCCGCCGGGCAAAGCGACCTCTGCCTGACCGAAGTGAGCCAGCATAGGCCCCAGCACCAGGATCGAGGCGCGCATTGTCTTGACCAGATCGTATGGTGCGTTGAAGTGAGTGATAGACCCGCAATTGACTTCAACATTCAGCTTGGCGTCCACGACAGGCTGGACTCCCATGCTGCCGAGCAACTCGAGCATGGTGGTAATGTCATACAGGTGAGGAAGATTGCATACCTGCACTGTCTCCCGTGTCAGCAGGGTCGCGGCAAGAATAGGAAGCGCAGAATTCTTGGCGCCGGCTATACGGAGTTCACCATTAAGGCTAATCCCCCCGTGAATCAGAAGCTTGTCCATTAATTTCTCAGTCTTTGGATTGGAGGAAACTCAGGCAGAAGCTGCCCTTTCATTGGGAGTCATTAATCGCATGCTCACGGCATGAATGGCACCGCTGGCGATATGAGGGTTTAGAATCTGATAGATTTTCTGCTGTCGTTTGACAGCGTTAAGGCCGCTGAATGCGTCGCCAACCGCAAGCACCTGAAATTTATTGCCCTCACCCTGCACCTGAATGTCGCAATCCGGTAATTGCGATTCGAGCAGTTGCCGAATCTGATCTGAATCTATCGCCATAAAATATAACCTTGAAAATCGGGATCTTGGGACGTGAAAAACGGCTACTGCCAGTTATCGATAACCTGATCGATATCATTGCCATAGCGGTTCATGAGCGCAGAGAACTGTGTGAAATATTGGCGACGAAGATTGATCCCGCCAAGATACAGGTTTTTCAGCTTCCACTCTCTGTCCGCATTGAGGAACAGCGTGTACTGCAGTTCGATCTTTGAATTGTTAGCACTGAGCTGCATTCTGACATTGGTATTCAGCTCAGGATCGGGTGACGGCTCACCGGCCGGCATGAACTCCAGCTCCTGCCCGTCATATCCTACCAGCGCTGCGCCGTAGAAACGTGTCAACGTGACTTTCAATTTCTCACCGAATCGGGAAATCTGCTCAGGAGTCGCATTTTCGCCCAAGCGCGCCATGACACCAATCGCGACCTCGTCAAAATCCACAAATGAACTGAGGGATTGCTGAATGCCGGCGAAGTACCGCTCCTTGTCAGTTTCGAAATAAGGCTTGAGCTCTTCCACCGTCGCAAGCAACTCATTCACGGATTTCTCCGCAGAAGCAACGGCACTGAGTTCCTCGGCAGCGTGCAATCCGGCAGAGGCGACCAACGCCAGTGCGGCCGTGAGTAAGTATGTTCTGATCGACTTCACCTGGTGAATCTCCTGTGTGTTGAGTAACTCCTGGCGTCGAACACTTGGTTCAACCACCCTTCTCCCGCCTGCGCACCGGCCCTGATTGGCCAGGCAGCCGACAGTTCTTCCATTACCCGCTAATGCAGGCGGCAGTTTACATGAAACGGGAGCGTCAATAAATTACTACTTGCAAACAATAATAATCCCTCGTCTAATTGTCGCCCTTCCGTAAAATGGTAGTATCGAGGCCATCCAATACAGGCTGGCGCTGCCGTGCAAGACGTGCCTCATCACCGCAAAGTGTCGGGCCGAATCAAGTATCCACAACATCGGTACAGGCAGGCTCTCAAGCCTTGCGAGTCCATGCGAGACGGGCATCGGCGTGTTTTTCCATGACTTCCGACAAAATACTCCAGCGCCTATTTCTGGACTTTTAATTCAGAAAAAATCAAAGTTGATGTGAGACAGGCACGCATTGTGGCCTTGAATATTACATATGAGTGGCAGGGAGCGTGAAATGACCGACAGTGACATCCTGATCAACAGTGCGCGTCGCACGATCGAGATAGAGCACAGAGCCATAGGAGAACTGCTGCCGCGCATTGGCAGCACATTCATTCAGGCGTGTGAAATTCTGCTGACCTGCGAAGGGAGGATTATTGTCACCGGCATGGGAAAATCCGGGCATATTGCGCGCAAGATTGCGGCGACGCTGTCCAGCACCGGGTCTCCGGCCATCTTCGTCCATCCGGGTGAAGCGAGTCACGGCGATCTCGGCATGATCACGGAAAAGGATGTCGTCGTGGCACTTTCCAACTCCGGCACCACGAGTGAGATATTGACCATTCTGCCAGTCCTGAAACGCAAAGGCATCCCGCTGATCAGCATGACGAGCGACAGCCTCTCGTTGCTCGCGCAGACGGCCACGGTGCACCTGGATGCAAGCGTCAGCGAGGAGGCCTGCCCGCTGGGGCTCGCACCCACCACCAGCACGACAGTGGCACTGGTGCTAGGTGACGCGCTGGCCATGGCACTGCTGGAGGCCAAGGGATTCACCCGCGAGGAGTTCGCATTTTCCCACCCCGGCGGCCGACTGGGTCGCAGACTTCTCTTGAAAGTTAAAGATGTCATGCACAGCGACGCCGCCATCCCCATGGTGTCCCCTGGAACGGTGCTAAGCGACGCATTGCTGGAAATCACCCGCAAAGGCCTGGGGATGACAACCGTCGTAGATACCAACGGAACGCTGTGCGGCGTGTTTACCGACGGGGATCTGCGCCGTACACTCGACTCCGGCAAGGACATTCACAAGACCTTGATCAGCGACGTGATGTCTGTGCGCAGCAAAAAAGTCCGCGAAAATGCATTGGCCACCGAGGCAGTGCACATGATGCAGGAAAACAGCATCTACACGTTGATCGTCGTCGACGACCAGGATGCTCTGAAAGGCGTTATTCGCATGCACGATCTCCTCTTGGCCAACGTCGTCTGAGCAGACCGGCCGCACTGTCGAAGAACAGGTTCGACCCAAAGGACACACCATAAGATGATTTTCAAAACGGACAAGAACGACATAGTCAGGCGCGCACGCGAGGTCAGATTGCTGGTGCTGGATGTCGATGGAGTGTTGACTGGAGGCGAATTGTTCCTGACCGACAGCGGTGAGGAGATGAAAGCGTTCAACACTCTGGATGGTCAGGGCATAAAGTTGTTGCAGAACAGCGGCATTCAAGTCGGCATCATCAGCGGACGCAAGTCGGCGCTGCTGGCCAGACGGGCCGAGAATCTGGGAATCCGACTGCTTATTCAGGGGCGCGAGGACAAGCTTGTGGCCTTGCAGGAAATGTGTGTGGAAACAGGCGTGACACCACCACAGATCGCTTACGCCGGCGACGATCTGCCGGATATCAAGCCCATGAAAGCCGTACAATTCGCTATCGCGGTTGCCAATGCGCACAGCTCGGTCAAGGAAGCGGCGCACGCTCAAACCACCCTGCAGGGTGGCCAGGGTGCGGTACGCGAAATTTGTGATTTCATACTGCAGGCACAGGACCGTTATGACTCAGCCATTGCCCACTTCCTCTAGGAGCTCCAGCGGCACACCGGTCAACAGTCAGCCCTTTGACGAGGTCGTAGTCGGCGAAGAAGTTGTCGACGAGGCAACGCGCCAGGTGCTGACGGGTTGGCGCCTGTGGGCCTTGCTGGTGCTGCTCGTACTGGCAATCTATTCCGGCCGCTATATGTTTTCAGGCGCGCCAGCGGTTGTCGAAACGACAGCACCAGGAGCCGAAATCACCTATGACGCCTATTCGGTGGGCATTACCAGCGTTCTCTACGATGAGGCGGGACGACTCGACTACACCCTGGAAGCAACCGAACAAACCCATTATCTGGATAACACGACCGTACTCAATAATCCCTACGTGCGCCTCTATCAGGACTCAGGGGAGCGCTGGAATATCGCGGCCAGATCGGGCAGAATCCACGGGGCCGCGGACAGTGACAATATCGAACGCCTGGACCTGAGTGACGAAGTCGAGCTTTTTCAGGTCGATGCTGCCGGTGAACGCATGACACTGACCACCGGATTCATCTCCCTTTTTCCCGGCACCGAAACAATGAACACCGACCGAGAGGTCACCATGACAACCAACGCCCTGCGACAGACGGCTATCGGCATGCACGTCGATCTGCGCCAGGACAAATTGACTTTCCGCTCACAGGTCAGAGGCAGATATGAAGTTCCCAGCAGTCAACCCTGATCTGACCAAAGTCGCCACGCTGCTCGGAGTGACACTCCTATTAGGATTCGGCTCCGTCACTCTGGCGCAAGAATCCACGGGTGCTCATGAGTACAGGGCCGATGGGGAAACTACCATCGAGACAGTGAATGGTTTGCGTGTCATTACATTGCGAGACAACGTCTTTGTGCGCCAGAACGATATCGAACTGGCTGGCGATCAGGCAATCCTTGAATACAACCTCGACAACCAGCTGCAGACTGTGCGCCTGACCGGTTCGCCCGCAAGCTTTCAGCAATTGCCGGATGGTGAGTCCGCGCCACTGACAGGCAGCAGCGAAACCATCAATTATTACGCTGGCAGCGAATCGGTCGTGGAATTCATCGGCAGCGCCAGCTTCAACCAGCCCGGCACTACCCTGCAGTGCGCCCAGATTCGTCATGTGATTGAGTCCGGCGCCACCTCCGGGCAGGCATGCAGCGGCTCCCTGAGCCAGCAAACAAACTGATGGATACCTTAAAAGCCTCTCATCTCGCCAAGTCCTACAAGGGCCGAAAGGTTGTCAGAGACGTGTCCCTGAGTATCAACAGCGGTCAGATCGTCGGTCTGCTGGGCCCCAACGGCGCGGGCAAAACCACCTGCTTCTACATGATTGTTGGTCTGGTGAAGGCCGACAGTGGCAGCATCGAACTGAACTCCAGCAATCTGACCTCATTACCGATTCACGCGCGGGCGCAACAGGGGCTAGGATATCTGCCACAAGATTCCTCCATCTTTCGCACCCTTACAGTATCCGAAAATATCCTCGCCATTCTGGAGACTCGCAAAGAGTTGACGCGCGCTCAGCAGATGGAGAAGCTCGAAAGCCTGCTGGATGAATTCCACATCGGCCATATCCGCAACAACAAGGGTATGAGCCTGTCAGGAGGAGAGCGCCGTCGTACCGAGATCGCCCGCGCGCTCGCCACTGAACCGCGCTTCATTCTGCTGGATGAGCCTTTTGCCGGCGTCGACCCGATCTCCGTCAGCGATATCAAGGACATCATCACGCACCTTAAGAACAAGGGTATCGGTGTACTGCTCACAGACCACAATGTGCGCGAGACTCTCGACATCTGTGAGAAGGCCTATATCGTCAGCGAGGGACAAATCATCGCCGAGGGCTCCTCGGAAGACATCCTTGCTAATCAGAAGGTTCGGGACGTTTACCTCGGCCACCAATTCCGTATCTGATGAATTAATCGCTCTGCGCGTCGGCAGTGCTTGAAATTTACCCTGCAACTACGGCACGATACTTGCTAACATCGCGCTACAACGGCGTCGTTCATCCAAAAGCGTCAAATTTACTTATGACTCTCATGAAGAAGTACTACACATTATGAAAATGTCGCTCCAGCTCAAGTTGGGTCAATCGCTGACCATGACACCGCAGCTGCAGCAAGCGATTCGCCTACTTCAGCTATCCACGCTTGATTTGCAGCAGGAAATTCACCAGGCATTGGAATCCAATCCCATGCTTGAGCTGGACGAGGGCACCGATGAGTTTCACGCAAAGGCTGACGCCGGCACAGAGCAGAACAGCGAGAGCAATATCTCCAGTGACGAATTCAGCGCCGACCGGATTCTGAACACCGAGAGCTACGAAAAGAGCGATAACCAGCAACTTCAGGACCAGGATGAAAATCGCTGGGAAGAGCATATCCCCGAAGAGTTATCCGTGGATACCAGCTGGGAGGACGTCTACCAGAGCAGCTACACCTCCAGCAGCAATGGTTCGAGTGAAGGGGACGGGCTCGACTTCGAGTCGCGCAATAGCGCCACCGAAACCCTCCAGGACCACCTGATGTGGCAGCTTAATCTGACACCGATGTCCGACCCGGATCGTCTGATCGGACTGGCCATCATCGATGCCATCGACGCCAATGGGATGCTGACGTCCACTATAGATTCCATCCACGCCAGTTTGATCCGTTCGCTGGACATCGACCCGGAAGAAGTGGTTGCCGTACTGCATCGCATTCAGCAATTCGACCCCGTCGGGGTGGGCTACCGGGATCTGGCCGAGTGCTTGCTGATCCAGTTGCAGCAGTTCACCGACAACGAAATCACCCCTGCAATCCGCCACGCCAAGGTCATCGTCAAGGATCATCTGCAGTTGCTGGGCAACCGAGACTACGCTCAGCTCATGCGCCTCACCCGTCTGAAAGAGCCGGAGCTGCGGGATGCCATTGCCATCATCGAAGGGCTCAATCCGCGCCCGGGCTCGGATATCGCACCGCCTTCGACAACCTACATCGTGCCGGATGTGATCGTCTCCAAAGATTCCGACACCGGGCGCTGGCTTGTAGAGCTCAATCCGGATACTGCACCGAAGATTCGCATCAACCCCGATTACGCGTCCCTGGTTCGCCGCGCCGACAGCAGCAGCGACAACAATTACCTGCGCGACAATCTGCAAGAAGCACGCTGGTTCATCAAGAGCCTGCAAAGCCGGAATGAGACACTCATGAAAGTTGCCACGCGCATCGTCGAACACCAGAAAGGGTTCTTCGAGTATGGTGAAGAGGCTATGAAACCGCTGGTCTTGCACGATATTGCAGAAGCAGTGAATATGCATGAATCCACCATTTCGCGCGTGACCACTCAGAAGTACATGCACACACCGAAAGGCATATTCGAGTTGAAGTACTTCTTCTCCAGTCACGTCAGCACAGCCGGTGGTGGCGAATGCTCGTCCACGGCCATCCGGGCGCTGATCAAGAAACTGGTGGCGGCGGAGAATGCCCGCAAACCGCTCAGCGACAGCAAAATTACCAAACTCCTCGAAGCACAGGGTATCAATGTGGCGCGCCGCACAATTGCCAAGTATCGGGAGTCTCTGTCCATTCCACCGTCCAATGAACGCAAGAAGCTGATTTGAGCATCGGCGAATGCTGCTGCGGGGGTCGCACGGATGTCGCAAAAATCGCTCATCAGCTCGTTTACTTCAGTGTTAGAATCGGCCGCGCAAAATTTCCCTTTGAGATCTGTTCAACATGCGACTTGAGACCATCCTGACCCCCGAGCGCTGCTACTGCGACCTGCCGGGCGTCAGCAAGAAGCGCTTTCTGACAACGATCAGCGAGCTGATTGCCGCCAACACTCCAGCACTCAACGCCGACAGCATCTACACTGCACTGCTGGCAAGAGAACAACTGGGCAGCACCGGCATCGGCAACGGCATAGGGATTCCCCATTGTCGCCTGGCAGATTGCAAGGCAATCACCGGAGCGCTGATCAAGCTGCAAGAGGGTATCGACTTTGACGCCGTCGATTCGCGCCGTGTGGATTTGTTGTTTGTCCTGATAGTGCCGGCGGAGGAAACCCATGAGCACCTCAAGGTACTCGGTGCACTGGCAGCCCTTTTTCATCAGGAATCCTTTTGCAACAAGCTGCGCCAGGCGACATCCGCGCAGGCGCTTTACGAGATTGCGGTGAATTCCTGATCCCTGTTCACGATCAGGCAAACCTGATACTGTTAGCCCCAAATTCATGCCGCCAGACACCCGGCGCCGCATTACTCCTGCTCCAAATCCCAGGCGACAGAGATTGTGAAACTGCTCATCATCAGCGGCCGTTCCGGTTCCGGCAAGAGCACGGCGCTCAACATGCTGGAAGATCACGGCTATTACTGCATCGACAATCTGCCGGCCAGTCTCCTGCCGGCATTGGCGCAGCGTGTCAGTGCACAGGCCACTGATCTGCCCAGAGTTGCGGTGAGTATCGATGCGCGCAATGTCCCGACGGATCTCAAGCAGGTTCCGCAGATTCTGGAGGCACTGAACCAGACGTCGCTGAGGCCCGAGATCATATTTCTCGACGCCAGCAGCCCGACACTGATCAAACGCTTCAGCGAGAGTCGCCGCAAGCACCCGTTGACGACAGACAAGATTGGTCTGCGTGAAGCGATCAACATGGAAACGGAACTGCTTGAACAGATTGCGCTCCTGGCCAGCCTGTCAATCGACACCAGCCATATGTCATTGCACCAACTGCGAGACAACATCAAGACGCGTATCGTGGAGCGGGATGATTCGACGGGCATGGCGCTACTGTTCGAGTCATTCGGATACAAGCACGGCGTCCCGATCGATGCGGATATCGTCTACGACGTTCGCTGTCTGCCGAACCCTTACTGGGAGAAACAGCTGCGCCCCCTTACCGGGCTGGACCTTGAGGTCGGTGAATGGCTGGAAAGTCAGCCGGAATTTCGCGCCATGTATGAGGATTTACGCGAGTACCTGGACAAATGGCTGCCCAGATTCGCGGAGAACAATCGCAGCTATATGACCGTGGCTATCGGTTGCACGGGCGGCCAGCATCGTTCGGTTTATTTGAGCGAGCAGTTGCGACACCATTTTTCCAAGACCATCAGGAACGTGCAGGTCCTGCATCGTGAACTGCGCCGAAGGGAACTTGCCTAGAAAATCATGATTACGTCTACCATCACCATTTGCAACAAGGCGGGTTTGCACGCCAGAGCCGCATCGCGCATGGTCTCAGTGGCTTCTGCATTCAGCAGCAGTATCAAGGTCGGCCAGGACAAACTTGTCGACGGCAAGAGCATTCTCTCACTGATGATGCTGGCTGCCAGCAAAGGCACTGTGCTCAATATCATCATCGACGGTGATGATGAAAAAGAAGCACTGGAGGCCATTACTGCACTGGTAGACAATCGCTTTGACGAAAGTGAATGACACAGACCCCATAACGGGACAGGAAAGCAAGCATGAAACAGCGTGAACCCATCGACTGGAGCCTGGAACCGCCCAGCAAGTCACAACTCAAACGCGACGCCACCCATCTTCAGGAGCTTGGGCAGGAGTTGACGACATTAAACAAGAAGCAGCTCGAGAAGCTGCCTCTGCCGGACACGTTGATCGCCGCCATCAATGAATTCAATCGGCTGCCCAACAGCAATGGTGCACGAAGGCGCCAGCTGCAGCTCATTGGCAAGATCATGCGCGACTCCAACCATGAGGAAATCCAGGCACAACTCGACAAGATGCGCACACCCGATATCGCGCAGGTGCGTCGGGCACAACTGATCGAGGAATGGGGTGATCGACTGCTGGTCGGTTCGGAAGACGATGTGAACGCTTTCGTCGCGGATTTCCCGCTCGCCGAACGCCAGGCAATCCGACAGATCGTCCGCAACTACAGCAAGGATGACACGGAAGCTGCGCGAGTGCATCGTCGCAGGCTGCTGAACTACATCAAAGAATATATCGAATAGAGCACAGACGCCCCGCCTTGCAATCCCTCACGGCTTGAACAACCTCGTCATGACTTCCCGCAACCAGCGATGCGATGCATCGCTGTCGGATTGCTTATGCCAATAGAGATGGAAGTCCAGTTTCGGTACCTCAAAGGGCAGCGGCAGAATTGCCAGGTCGTATTGAAGCGCCAGGTAGCGCGGCAGGCTAAGGGCGAGATCAGTCGTTCCGACAATTGCAGCGGCAACCCTGTAATGCTGAACCCGCAACATGATACGGCGTTCGCAGCCATGCTTGAGCAGTGCGACATCGATCTGCCCCAGCCCCTTGCGGCGGCTCGATACATGGATATGCTGCAGAACCATGAAACTCTCCAGCGTCAGTTCATGTTGCAGCGCCGGATGCCCATGGCGCACAACACAGACGTAATCATCGACCATCAGCGATTGATGACAAAGTTGAGGGTCCTCCACGATCGGGATATCCACGGCGAAATCCACTTCACCACGCGCGAGATTGCGCACGAGTTCCATGCGCTTGACATAGTAGCTCTGCAACGCCACACCGGGAGCATGCTGCTGAAAATATGGAATCAAACGAGGCAGCACCAGAGCCTCTGCCAGGTCAGTCATACTGAACTGATAAGTCCGTTCAGCCAGTGCCGGATAAAACTCTTCCCGTTCCATAATGCTGGCATTGAGAAGGCCGAGCGCATCCGAGACATTCTGCGCAATGCCATCAGCCACGGGCGTCGGCTGCATGCCTCTGGCCGTCCGCACAAACAGCTCGTCATTGAAGAGCTTGCGTAACCGCGACAGCGCATTGCTGACGGCAGGCTGGGTAATACCCAGCGCCTTTGCCGCCTGCGTCAGGTTCCGTTCCGAATAAATGGTGTCAAACACCAGAAACAGATTGAGATCGCACTTCTTCAGGCTCATACGCGCCACCACTTCTCACTAATTAAAAATACTATTTCTACCTTATATCAGCCTCATGAATATTAATGCAATTGGCTAATAAACAAACAGGGAGCCCGAGAACCGCAAGTGGCTACCGAGCCCGATGTACGAGTCATTTTTTTAGTGATACCATCGGCGCTGCCCTTGTACAAACCAAGAATAAAAAACAACAAAATCAATAAATTATAAGAGGCTCGCGATGTCCGACAGAAATGCGCGCTCGTACTGGAAGGCGAACATCAGAATAGTGCTCATTCTGCTGTGCATATGGTTCTTCATCTCTTTTGTCTGCGGCGTCCTGCTGGCAGATTTTCTCGACAATTTTCGAATCGGCGGTTTCAAGCTCGGCTTCTGGATGGCCCAGCAAGGATCGATTTATGGCTTTGTGATCCTGATATTTGTGTATATCCGGCTCATGGACAGGCTGGATCGTCAGTACCAGCTCGATCAGATCGAGACAGCCGACAAACCACATGCCCATCAGTCTTCGAATGTCGATTCGGAGGTCAGACCATGAGCGTGCAGATCTGGACCTATCTTTTCATTTTCCTGTCCTTCGGCCTCTACATCCTGATTGCTCTGTGGTCGAAGGCTGGCTCAACGCACGACTTCTATGTAGCCGGCGGTGGCATCCATCCTGTGACCAATGGCATGGCAACGGCCGCTGACTGGATGTCGGCGGCGTCGTTCATCTCGATGGCGGGTTTGATTTCATTTCTGGGCAGAGACGGCGCTTATTACCTGATGGGCTGGACTGGTGGCTATGTGTTGCTGGCATTGCTGCTGGCGCCTTATTTACGCAAGTTCGGCAAGTTCACCGTTCCTGCCTTTATAGGCGACCGCTACTATTCACAGAGCGCACGGCTGACGGCGGTGTTCTGTGCCATCGTGGTTTCATTCGTGTATGTCTGTGGTCAGATGCAGGGCGCTGGAATCGTGTTCTCACGCTTTCTGGAGGTCGACATTACGACGGGCGTGGTCATTGGCATGGCGATCGTCTTTTTTTACGCGGTGCTCGGGGGAATGAAGGGCATTACGTATACGCAGGTCGCTCAATACTGCGTGCTGATCTTCGCTTATAT
>JACCEB012151607.1_pt1 | contig 17212 bp, 14 predicted proteins | sample 7454761 | NCBI WGS metagenome assembly JACCEB01 (sample SAMN15323454, study PRJNA562643) | freshwater metagenome | isolation source: river surface water | place: USA:Blue River Watershed | collected 2017-08-18 | reverse complement strand
TTATGCCCGCACAGTGCAGTTGCCCTCTGGCGGCGCCATCGTGATTGACCACACCGAAGCTTTGGTGTCGGTTGACGTCAACTCTGCGCGTGCCATCAAAGGCGGCGACATTGAAGAAACCGCCACCCGCACCAACCTTGAAGCCGCCGACGAAGTGGCTCGCCAAATGCGCTTGCGCGATTTGGGTGGCCTGATCGTCATTGACTTCATTGACATGGAAGAATCACGCAATCGCCGTGATGTCGAAAACCGCTTGCGCGATGCTTTGCGTCAAGATCGCGCGCGCGTTCAGTTTGGCTCGATCAGCAAATTTGGTCTCTTGGAAATGAGCCGTCAACGCTTGAAGCCTGCGCTTGCTGAAGGCTCCTCCATTCCCTGCCCTCGTTGCGGTGGTTCCGGCCACGTACGCGATACCGAGAGCTCGGCTTTGCAAATTTTGCGAATCATTCAAGAAGAGTCCATGAAGGACAACACCGCCGCAGTGCACGCCCAAGTGCCTGTGGAAGTGGCTTCGTTCTTGTTGAACGAAAAGCGCCCTGAAATTGCCAAGATTGAATTGAAACAACGCATTAACGTTCTGTTGGTGCCCAATAAATCCTTGGAAACGCCCCACTACAAGCTGGAGCGTTTGAAGCACGACGATCCACGTTTGGATCACATTGAAGCCAGCTACACCATGGCCGAAGAAATTGAAGATCCAACCACGGTGACACGCCGTTCGCAAGAACCTACGAATCGCCAAACTCCCGTGATCAAGGGTGTTTTGCCCGATGCACCAGCGCCTGCTGCTGCACCAAAACCAGAAGCCATCAAGCCAAGCAAAGCGGAGTCTGCTCAGCCAGCCGTGAAGTCAGAAAGCAGCGGCGGTTTCTTTGCTTGGTTGAAACGCTTGTTCGGCAGCGAACCTGCGCCAGAAGTCCAAGCTGAGCCAGCCAAAAATGTGGGCAAGCGCGGCGACCGTACCAGCAAAGACGGTGATCGCACCGAACGCGGCGAGCGAAATGGCGATCGCCGCCGTGGTGGCCGAGGCGGACGTCGTGGTGATCGCAATGAACGTGGCGAAGCTGTCAGCACAGAACGCACAGACAAAACCGAGCGCAACGACAACAACGAAACACGAGCACCACGCGAAAACGGCGGCAATCGTCGCAACGATCGTTCTGGCCAGCGTGGTGAACGTGGCGAACGTGGCGATCGCAGAGAAAATGCGAATGGCATCAACTCGACGACGGATGCCCAAAATGTCAGCGCTGATGGTTTGGAGGCAAACACGGCTGAGCAGCGCTCAGAAAATCGCACAGAGAGAGCGCCGCGTGGAGAGGGCCGACGCGAGCGTGGCGAAGGGCGCCGCGAACGCGGTGAGCGCCGCAGCCCACAAGCTGAAAATCAGGGTACAGCTCAAGCTGAGTTGAACGACCACAATGACAGCCTGTCCAATGGCCAAGCAGAGTCCACATCGCAAGATGCCGAGCGTCAAGACGGCACCAACGGTTCACCAGAACGCAGAGAGCGCCGCTCGCGCGACCGTTATGGCCGTGACCGCAGAGAACGCAATGTCAACACAGACAACAACATAGACGCAGCGACTGGCGAAAACCCACAAGCCGAAGTCTCTGCCAGTACGGGTCAGACACAAGAGGAGGCGCCCGTCACGCGCTCTTACTTTGACCGCGCTGCGAGTTCTGCAATTCCTGCTTCATCAGCTGCAAATTCTGGTGCTGATGCAGGCCAGGCCAGCACTTCAGTCAGCGCATCGGTACAAGCTGCACCTGCTCCTGCACCTGCAACTGGCTTGCCCAAAGTTCAAGCCTTTGAGTTGCCGATTGCCAGTCTGATTCAAGTTGCAGAAGGCTCTGGTTTGCAGTGGGTCAATTCTGACCCAGAGAAAATTGCACAAGTTCAAGCGGCCATCGCTGCTGAACCCAAGCCTGTTCATGTGCCACGTGAGAGGCCACCTGCCGTGGTTCTGGACGAAGGTCCTTTGATTCTGGTGGAAACACGCAAAGACTTAAGGGACATGAAACTGCCTTTCTAAGGTAGCACTCATCTCCAATGGCTCAAAAAAAAGGACCTTCGGGTCCTTTTTTCATTCCAATGCTGCTTTCTTTAATGCGTTCACTGCTGCCTGTAAATCTTCCCGCTGCTCTGCCAGTTCAGCCAAGGAACGCCAAGCCTGCCTTCTCAAACCAGGGTCGCCCAAAACTGGGGCTGCTTGTGCGAGCAAAACTTGCGCCTTGCCCCAAAGTTGTTGTTTTTGGCACAAGCGACCCGCCAAATACTGCAAGAGGGGTTCGCGAGGGTTGGCTTTTTGAGCAGATTCGATCCATGCCAACCATTCACGCTCTTGCGTCGTGTCTTGTCCCGTCAAACTGCGATCCAACACTTGGGTTAACTTCAATTGCTGTGTCGCAGAAAGGTTTTGAGGGGTTGATAGCCATCTGTTCCAAATTGGGTTCAGCCAAGTTCTGGCGACCACTGGATCACCGCCCAAACTCAGCCAATGTTGCGCGGCTTGAATAGCCAAATCTGTCGATTGACGCTGCGGCTCACCCAAACGAGCCCAAAGTCGCTGCATTTGCCCCTGCTCATGCGTTTTGGCAATGAGGTCAAAAACCAGGCTGCGAATCATGCTTTCTGAAGCTTCAGTGGTGAAAGCGCGGTGCTTGATCAACAACAAGGCCGTGTCTAAAGCCAAGGAAGACTCACCGGCCAAACGCGCTGCCTTCAACCTTAAACGCATGGCCAATGTTCGTCTTGCAACACCTTGGGGCAAACGATCTAACCAAAGCAAGCTTTCAGAAGCATCCCTGTCATCCAATGCCCACCGCGCTGCGCGCAGCATGCTACCCTCTACCAAGGATTGACGCACATTGGAACTGCTGCCAGCAGGCTCCTGCAAGGCCTGATTGAGATGCGATTGACGCGTCGTTTTGTCATTCAGTGCATGTGCCGACTCTGCAGCCAAGATGTGTGCAACGCACCTCAGAGCACCCGCATGATCTAGCACCTCACCTGCATCCGACAAAGATTTTTCTCTGACCAAAACCAACTCGGCAGATTTGCGTGCACGCAAAAATCTGCCTTCCATGAACTGCGCCAAACTATCGAGCAATGCGGCATGGGTGGCTCGCTCCTTTTGTTGCAAACGCCAGCGCTTGGCCTGCTTGGGCAGCTCAAACAAAGCCGTCAGTGCACGCTGAGCCCAATGCATCGTCAACAAAATCAGGACCAGCGCAAGAAGAACCAAATTAAGCGACAAATCTAAGCGATAGGGTGTCCAGAAGATGGAAACGGTGCCGACGTTGTTAGACGCCAACAAGGCGGTGGCTACCGCCACTGCAAACAAACTCACGAGCCAAAGTGCTGCGCGCATGAATTTTTACTTTCCAGAGGACGCTGTGGCCAAGGCAGCCAAAGAAGCATCAAGTCGAGGGATGGGGCTACCTTTGCTCAGGGCTTGGGCTTTGTCCAACAATTGAAGGGCTTGCTGAGTTTTACGGGCGCCAGGATCAAAGTATTTTTTCAAGACGGCTGAGACCGCTTGCAAGTCAGCGCGCGCCGCATCGTTTTGGCGTGCCAACAAACCGAGTCGCGCATTGAGCAGTTTGAGTTTTAAATTCTCGCGCAAGAAAAAGCCTTGCTCAGGAGCCAGTAATGCAGCTTCGGGGCTATCGATTCGGCTGACTCGCAACAAGCCTCTGGCTTCCATCAGGACTCTGTCAATCATGGGTTTCCACCAAGCAGCATTGGATGCGCCGGCAGTTTCAGTGTCGGGAGGCTTGGCTGGGTTAGCAGTAGGTCGATCCAATTCGTTGGCAAGGGGAATTTCATCGGCCAAAGCCACAATTTCGTCCAGCACCAAAAGCATGCCAGGCAGATCTGTGATTTGGACCGACTTGACCAACTCAAGGTCTCGATCGATGGCCCTTTGAATGGTAATCAAGCGGGGGTTGGAGGCTCTTTGAAGTCGCGACTGGGCTGTTTTCAAAGCGCCCAAAAGAGGCTCCAAACTGCTCGTTAGCTGCGCTTGCTGCTGTGCCAAACGCAGCGAAGACTCAATATCCAAGACCAAGTTTTCATCCCGTGAACGGGACAATGATTGAATCAAGTCTTCCAATTGAGCGCGCTGCAGGGCAGCTTCACCCAACCTGGACTCGACCAAGGCCATTCTGGATGCACTGTCTTTGACGCTGTCTTGGGCTTGCTTGGCCCAGGCTTTGGCTTCCAAGGATTGCTGACCCGCATCTGCACTTTGTCTGGCCAGCTGGCCTTGTATGCGAGAGAGCTTCTCCCAAAGTAAACCGCTGAAAACAACAGCCATCACGGCCAACAAAATTGGCAACCAGAATGTCAGCGGCCTGCGTGACGAAGCTGCTAGCTGCGCAGGTTCAGGCGCGGGTGAAGGCTGGGGTGCAGGTGCAGAAGCAGCTGTCGCCGGGCCATTGATGTCGTTGCTTGTTTCGGAGCTCATGTGAGAGATTTTATAGATGCCAGCAATGAATGCATGCCCGGCGGGGCAATTGCAACAAAGCCCCAACCCTTTTTTTGCGCCAAATCAGCCATTCTGGGATGCGTGACGGTGGCTTTGGCGACAGCCCAATTGGCCTCTGGACACTGCGCCATCAGGTTTTGCAGCGCTGCAGAGCTGCTAAACAACCAAATGGCGCCCTCCGCTATCAATTGGTTGACTCGCTCTTTTTGAAAGCTGGTCAATTGAGCAGCGGTTCGCTGATAGGCTGCCATGGTTGCAACGTGGGCTTGTGATTTCTCGAGTTCTTGGGCTAGCCAGTCGCGGCCCGCTGCAGCGCCAGATTCATCGGCACCCCTAACAAACAAGACGTTCATGCCAGCTATCACTTGAGGTGACACCACTTCCCACAAAGCCTCGGAATCGAGCTGCTTGGCTTGCAAAGCTGGCTGATCAATTTGAGCCAAAGGCACCCCACTCTCAACCAATGCAGCCGCTGTGCCAGGGCCTGTGCACCAAGCGCGAGCGCCATTTTGAAAATGCGCCACCCACTCTGGCCGGCCTTCAAGTGCTTGCGCCAAAAATCGAACCGCATTGGCACTGACGAACATCACCGCTTGACTGCGCTTGATTTGGACGAAGGCGTCTTTTGCCGTTTGAGCGTTTAAAAACTCAGACAGCTCCAGCAGCGGCAATTCAATGGCTTGATAACCAGCATCGCTCAATGCCTGAACCCAAGAATTTGCATCTTGCTTAGGCCGGGTTACCACAACTTGACGCATGGCTTATCTACTGGATGGCATCAGTGGGCACCACCGCGCTTGAGATTTGCAGCCACTTCATCCCCCAAAGCTTCCGCTTGCACAAGGTCATTGACCTGTCCAGAGATTTGGGCTGTGACCAAAGTTGCCTCACCCTCAGGATTGCCCCATGCAGCCCGCAAACTCAGTACTTGTCCCGATAAAGTGGCATGCGCCGCCAAGGGCATAGAGCAACTGCCCCCCATGGCACGACTGACGGCCCGCTCAGCCGCCACAGCCAGCCAAGACCTTGAATGAACCAAGGGCTTCAAGGCCTCAAGCAAGTCGGTGCGACCAGTGCAAATTTCAATGCCCAACGCGCCTTGACCTGCCGCTGGCAACATTTGGTCGGTATCAAAAATATGGCGAATTCGGTCAGTGAGCGCCAAGCGCTTCAGCCCAGCTGCCGCCAAAATAATGCCTGAATACTGACCCTCATCCAATTTGCGCAAACGTGTGTCCAAATTGCCACGCAGAGGCTCAATTTTCAAATCGGGTCGGAGGGCACGCAGCAAAACGGTTCGCCTTAGGCTGGAAGTACCCACCACAGCGCCTTGGGGCAAATCCATGAGCGTGGGATATTGGGCTGAAACCCAAGCGTCTCTGGGGTCTTCGCGTTCCATGACGCAGGCCAATTCAAATCCTTCGGGCATGTCCATCGGCACATCCTTCAAAGAATGCACTGCGATGTCGGCACGCCCCTCCGACAAAGCCACCTCCAATTCCTTGACAAACAGCCCTTTGCCGCCTACTTTGCTAAGACTGCGGTCCAAAATTTGATCGCCCTGTGTGGTCATGCCCAGGAGCTGTACGGTGTGTCCGCGCGACTGCAAAAGAGCCTGAACATGCTCTGCTTGCCACATGGCCAAACGGCTTTCACGCGTGGCAATCACTATGGGGCGCTGTAAATTGGATGACATAGAAGGGTTCAAACCAGTGACCTAGCGGTAATTGTTCAAGCTCGTCAAATGCTAGCACGAGAGAAGATCATGGTATCTGCAAACCCGATAAAATCTGGGCATGTCAAAAAACCAACTCGATCAAAAGTCCCAGGCCTGGTCGGCCTTGTTTTCTGAGCCCATGAGTGACCTGGTGAAGCGCTACACCTCCAGCGTCTTCTTCGACAAGCGACTCTGGCAATCTGACATTCAGGGCAGCCTAGCGCACGCCGAAATGCTGGCTGCTCAAAAAATCATCAGCGCCCAAGACTTTGCCGACATTCAGCGCGGCATGGCGCAAATTGCCGAAGAAATTGCCAAAGGCGAATTTGAGTGGAAGTTGGACTTGGAAGATGTGCACCTCAACATCGAAGCCCGCCTCACGCAAATTGTGGGGGATGCAGGCAAGCGCCTGCACACAGGCCGCAGTCGCAATGACCAAGTGGCCACCGATGTGCGCCTTTGGTTGGTCAGCGAGATTGACCTGATTGGTGGTTTGCTAAACGACCTTCAAAAATCATTGATCGAAGTGGCAGAGCGAAATGTAGACGTGATCTTGCCAGGCTTCACGCATTTGCAAGTGGCGCAACCCGTCAGCTTTGCGCATCACTTGTTGGCATATGTCGAAATGTTTGCGCGCGATGCCGAGCGCATGGCCGATGTGCGCCGTCGCACCAATCGTTTGCCTTTAGGCTCAGCCGCATTGGCTGGCACCACCTACCCGCTCGACCGCGAACGCGTGGCCAAAAGCTTGGGCATGGTCGACGAGCATGGCAATGCCTGTGTCAGCCAAAACAGCTTGGATGGTGTGAGCGATCGCGACTTTGCCATTGAATTCACGGCAGCCGCTTCATTGTGCATGATGCACATCAGTCGCCTCAGCGAAGAGCTTATTTTGTGGATGAGCCAAAACTTTGGCTTTGTGAAAATTGCCGACCGTTTCACCACGGGCAGCTCCATCATGCCGCAGAAGAAAAACCCTGATGTGCCCGAATTGGCGCGTGGCAAAACCGGCCGCGTGGTGGGCCACTTGATGGGCTTGATCACTTTGATGAAAGGCCAACCCCTGGCCTACAACAAAGACAATCAAGAAGACAAAGAACCTTTGTTTGACACCGTCGATACGCTCAAAGACACCTTGCGCATCTTCAGCGAGATGATTGGCGGCCAAGTCAATTCACAGAGCGGTCAGAAAGAAGGCGGTATCACCGTTAATGCGCAAGCCATGGAGGCGGCCACCAAAAAAGGCTATGCCACGGCCACCGATTTGGCCGATTACTTGGTCAAGAAAGGCCTGCCCTTCCGCGATGCCCACGAGGTGGTGGCACATGCCGTCAAAACCGCGCAAACTCAAAATTTGGATTTGAGCGAATTGCCTTTGACCACCTTGCAACAATTCAACCCCGCCATTCAAGCCGATGTGTTTGAATGCCTCAGCTTGGTGGGCTCCTTGAACGCCCGCAATACATTGGGCGGTACTGCGCCTAGCCAAGTTCGTCAGCAAATTGCGCGTCACCATGCGCGACTAGATTTTTAAAAGGCTTTTCTGATGGAAACCACTCAAGCCGAACAAGGCACCGTGCCCCCCTTTGCAGCAGGCCTCAATTGGACCGCTGAGTTGCTCACCGGCGATGGCCGCATGGACGATACACACGAAGAGTTTGTGACCATGTTGAATGCTTTGCTGCTCACGCCGCAAAGCGAACAGCTCAATCTGTACCGCGAATTTCTCAATCACACGGTGGAACATTTTGCGCAAGAAGACCGCTGGATGGTGGCCACAGGCTTCAGCGAAGACAACTGCCATGCGGGGCAACACGCCACCATTTTGGAAACCATGCGAGCTGTGGAAACCCACTATGTACAAGGTGATCAAGAAATCATTTCACGCATGGCAGAAGCCTTGGCTGAGTGGTTTCCTCAGCACGCTGCCACCATGGATGCCGGCTTGGCCCAACATTTGAAATCGGTCAACTTTGACAGCGAAACCGAAACACTGGCCGACCCCTCCATCGTCAAAAACGTCACCATGTCCGGTTGCGGCAGTGTGAGTTGCAGCTGATCAAATTCAAAGACAAGTCTTTCAAGCTTCAATCCAAATTGGAAATCTAATATGTCCGTGATCACCACCATCGAAGAATTGCGCATCCTGGCCCAAAAACGTGTGCCTCGCATGTTCTATGACTATGCCGACAGCGGTTCTTGGACAGAAAGCACTTACCGCGCCAACCAAAGCGATTTTCAAAAAATCAAGCTGCGCCAGCGTGTGGCCGTCAACATGGAGGGCCGCAGCACGGCCACCACCATGATTGGACAGAAGGTGGCCATGCCTGTGGCCATTGCACCCACAGGTCTCACCGGCATGCAACATGCCGATGGCGAAATTTTGGCGGCCCGCGCAGCCAAAAAATTTGGCGTTCCCTTTACCCTGTCCACCATGAGCATTTGCTCCATTGAAGATGTGTCCAAAGGTACCGATGGCCATCCTTTTTGGTTTCAGCTCTATGTCATGCGCGATCGCGATTTCATTGAGCGCTTGATTGAGCGCGCACGCGCAGCCAACTGCTCTGCCTTGGTCATTACCTTGGATCTGCAAATTTTGGGACAGCGTCACAAAGACTTGAAAAATGGTTTGTCCGCACCTCCCAAACTCACCATTCCCAACATTATTAACATTGCCAGCAAGCCGCGTTGGGCACTGGGCATGCTGGGCACATCGCGCAGAGAGTTTGGCAACATTGTGGGCCACGTGAAGGGCGTTGAGAACATGGGTTCTTTGTCGGCTTGGACGGCTCAACAGTTTGATCCCCGCCTGAATTGGGGTGACGTAGAGTGGATCAAAAAACGCTGGGGCGGCAAAATCATTTTGAAGGGCATTCAAGATGTGGAAGATGCCCGTTTGGCCGTTGAAAGCGGCGCCGACGCCATGATTGTGAGCAACCACGGCGGCCGCCAACTCGAGGGCGCCCAAAGCAGCATTGAAGCCCTGCCCGCCATTGTGGATGCCGTAGGCAAGCAAATTGAAGTGCACATGGACGGCGGCATTCGCAGCGGCCAAGATGTGCTCAAAGCCCGTGCCTTGGGCGCACAAGGCACCTACATTGGTCGGGCGTTCTTGTACGGTCTGGGCGCCATGGGTCAACCCGGCGTCGAGAAAGCCTTGCAAATCATTCACAACGAGCTTGATTTGACCATGGCTTTTTGTGGTCGCACGCAAATGGACGCGGTCGACAAGAGCATCTTGTTACCGGGCACATTTCCTCAATAACACGCACACTTCCAATTTGAGTTTGTGACGTCCACCACATCACTCAAAAGAAGAATTGCCCACCTCGACATGGACGCGTTTTACGCGTCTGTCGAGTTGTTGCGCTACCCCCAACTCAAGGGCTTGCCGGTGGTCATTGGGGGCGGCAGGCGCAAAGAAGATGACTTGCTGGGTCGACTGCGTGCAGCCCACCCAGACTGCGAATGGTCCGCGGATAACCTGTCTGAAATTCCTCTGGATTTTTTTCCCCGCATAGAGGGTTATGTAGGCCGCGGGGTGATCACCACCGCGACCTATGCCGCGCGTCAATTTGGCATTGGTTCGGCCATGGGCCTTATGAAAGCGGCCAAGTTGTGCCCCCAAGCCATTTTGTTACCCGTCGACTTTGACCAATACCGCCACTACTCCAGAGTCTTCAAAGGCATCATTACCGACATCGCACCCCTCATGGAAGACCGTGGTGTGGACGAGGTGTACATCGATTTCACCGAGGTGCCTGGCGGCCAACGCGAAGGCGGCAGAGTTTTAGCCCGGCTCATTCAAAAGTGTATTTTTGAAGCCACTGGCCTCACCTGCTCTGTGGGTGTTGCGCCCAACAAACTGATTGCCAAGATGGCCAGCGAGTTCAACAAGCCCAACGGCATTTCCATCGTGTACGAAGAAGATTTGCAAACGACCATCTGGCCTTTAAGCTGCCGCAAAATCAACGGCGTTGGCCCCAAGGCCGATGAAAAACTCAAACAGCACGGCATTGAAACCATTGGCCAATTGGCCGCTTGTGAGCTGCCTTGGCTGCAAAACCATTTTGGCAAAGTGTATGGCGCATGGTTGCATGCGGCATCCTGGGGCAAAGACGATCGCCCTATCAGCACCGAAAGCGAACCGGTCAGCATCAGCCGAGAAACCACCTTCGAAACCGACTTGCATGCTGTGCGTGACAAGGAAGAATTGGGCAAGGTTTTCACGAAGCTTTGCCAACAATTGGCTGCCGATTTAAAACGCAAAGGTTATGACGGCAAAACCATTGGCATCAAGCTGCGCTACGACAACTTCAAAAGCGTGACGCGCGATCAAACTCTGACTTTTTACACACAGGATGCCAAAGAGATACGCAAATTTGCTGGACTTTGCTTGAAGCGTGTCGACCTGAGTCGAAAACTGCGGCTTCTGGGCGTCCGAGTTGGCTCTCTGGTCAAACATGGGACAGTGCCTGAAAGCATCGCCCGCTACAGTTCTGATTCATCTTCTCACTCTGCACTCAACGAGGCCAGCTCCCATGGACAAACTCAATTGCTTTTCTCTGACGACGCATGACCATGTGGCGCATTTGGTGCTGAACAAGCCCGAATCGCTGAACACCATGCATCCCACGTTTTGGCGTGAGTTGGACATGGTGTTGCGCCAGCTCAACGAAGCGGGTGAGGCACGTGCGCTGGTGATTTCGAGCACTGGCAAGCATTTTTCAGCGGGTATGTCGCTAGACACTTTTTCAAGCACCATTGCCATGGACGCCGATAGCCCCGAAGGTCGTGCCGCCATTTATGACTCGCTCACCGACATGCAATCGACCTTCACTTTGCTAGAAAGCATGCGCATTCCGGTCATCGCAGCCATTCACGGCGGCTGCATTGGCGGCGCCGTTGACATGGTGACCGCTTGCTGTATTCGGTATGCCACGCAAGATGCTTTTTTCTGCATTCAAGAGATCAACATTGGCATGGTGGCCGACGTGGGTACGTTGCAGCGCCTACCCAAATTGTTGCCCATGGGCTTGGTCAAAGAATTGGCCTATACCGGCAGACGCTTGAGTGCTAACAACGCCATGAAGCATGGCTTGGTCACCCAAGTGTTTGAAACGCAAGAGGCTTTGGTGGCAGGCGCTTTGGCTTGCGCCAAAGAAATGGCCAGCAAGCCACCGGTGGCCATTTGGGGCACCAAACAAGCGCTTAACTATGCACGTGATCACAGTGTGGAAGACAGTTTGCGGCAAATGGGTTGGCTACAAGGCGCGATCTGGAGCACGCCGCACATTCGGGAAGCCATTGTGGCTGCGAAAGAAAAAAGGCCTGCCCAGTTTCCACCGCTGAGCCCTCTCAAAGGCTTTAAAAATTTAGGCTAAAGCCTACTGACAGCGCCAAGGATTTATTGGCGCGCTGTGCGAACATTGGGCGGAGGCGATTGCGGATGGCTGGTTCGCCAAGGGTTGATATCCAAGCCACCTCGCCGGGTATAGCGCGCATACACCGAGAGCTTCAAGGGTTTGCAACGCGTCCATATGTCCATGAAGATGCGCTCCACACATTGCTCATGAAACTCATTGTGATTCCGAAAACTCACAATGTATTGAAGCAAGCCGGCCTGGTCAATTTGATCGCCCGAATATGAAATTTGAACACTGCCCCAATCGGGTTGCCCCGTGACCAAACAATTGCTTTTGAGCAAGTGACTCACCAAAGTCTCTGTCACGGGTGCCTCATCTTTTTGCGTCTGCAGCAATTCAGGCGCAGGCTGATAGTGGGTGCACTCAATGTCCATGCGATCCAAATTGAGGCCATCCAATTCGTGTACAGGTTCTTTGTCAAACTCTTCAGACAAGATGATTTTGACGCCGCAGCGAGCCATGATTTTGCCGCCATGCCACAAAGCGGCATCCAGGTCCTCGCGCATGCAATCACGCACCGCTTGCACGTCTACAAATCGGGTGGCATTGAAACTGTTCAAGTACAGCTTGAAAGACTTGCTCTCAATGATGTGCGTGCTTTCCGCGGGAACTGTGATGTGGGCAATAGCCACTTGAGGCTTGCCCTTCAAATTCAGCCAGGAGAGTTCAAACGCCGTCCACAAATCGGCACCCAAGAAAATGGGCGCACTGCGAATACCCAACTCTTCTCGCTTGAGGGCTCGTGGAATAGGGAACAACAAGGACGCATCGTATTGATCGACATAGGCGCTGTTTTTACCCAGCTGCGATTGTTCAGGCTGATTCATACGGCATCCTTTTCACGTCGTCTGAAAACCAAACGATTGTCATCAGACTCAGAGGCCGCGTAGGCATAACCCTCGACCTTGAAGTCTTTTAACTTTTCAGGATTTTGAATTTTTTTCTCAATGGCATAGCGAGCCAGCAAACCGCGCGCGCGCTTGGCAAAGAAACTGATCACTTTATATTTGCCGCCTTTGTAGTCTTCAAACACGCACTCTATGACTCGTCCGTTCAAAACTTTTCGATCCACCGCTTTGAAATACTCTTGCGAAGCCAAATTGATGACCACCGGTGTTTTGTGGGTTGCCAGCTGCTTGTTGAGATGCTGAGCAATGCCATCTCCCCAAAAATGATACAAATTTTGCCCACGCGAATTGGCCAGTGCTGTGCCCATTTCCAAACGGTAGGGTTGCATCCAATCCAAGGGGCGCAACACGCCATACAAACCACTCAAAATACACACGTGATCTTGTGCCCACTCCAGGTCCTTGAGTTTCAAGGATTTTGCATCCAAGCCTTCGTAGACGTCACCATTGAATGCCAATACAGCCTGTTTTGAATTTTTCTGGCTGAACTTGGGGCGCCAGGCTTCATATCTGGCGACATTCAGGGCAGCCAAGTTGTCGCTCAAATCCATCAATTGGGATATTTGAGCAGGGGTTTTGTGCTTCAATACCTCGATCAATTCTGCGGATTGCGAGACAAATTGGGGCAAAGTATGGGGCACCCCTTCGGCCGGAGTGTCGTAATCCAACGATTTAGCAGGAGACAATAGAAACAACATGCGCAAAATCCTTTAAGGTCTCAATTATCTTGCATCAGCGAAACCTCACTCAACGTCCACGATCATGAGTCTTCTTTTTTCAGAGTATCAGCTTCCCTCTCCCAGTGGCCCCCTCAATTTGGCCAATCGCATCGTGGTTGCACCGATGTGCCAATATTCAGCCGAGCAAGGCAAGGCCACCGATTGGCACTTGGCGCACTGGACATCCTTGCTCAACAGCGGTGCGGGACTGGTCATTCTCGAAGCCACCGCCGTGACCGAAGAAGGTCGCATCAGCCCTGGCTGCTTGGGTCTGTGGAATGATGCCACAGCCGAAGCTTTACAGGACAAATTGAACCGCGCCAGAAAATTGGCTCCGCACGTGCCTGTCGCCATCCAAATTAGCCATGCAGGGCGCAAAGCCTCTAGTGCGGCACCTTGGCAAGGTGGACAACTTCTAGATTCGGCACAAGGTGGTTGGCAAGCACTTGCGCCAAGTGCCTTGCCACACCTGGCCTCAGAAAAACCCCCCACCGAGTTGGATGTTGCAGGGCTTGAGCGGATCAAAAATGCTTTTGTCAAAACAGCTGAGCGCGCGCAAGAAATGGGCATTGAAATGCTTGAACTCCATGCGGCGCACGGCTATTTGCTGCATCAATTTTTATCGCCAGTTTCAAACAAGAGAACCGATGGGTATGGAGGCAATTTTGAAAACCGCACGCGTTTTGTGCGTGAGGTTTTCGACGCTGTGCGGGCCAAGTTCAATGGCGTTTTAGGCATTCGCATTTCTGCCACAGATTGGGTTGAAGATGGCTGGAACCCTGAAGAAACAGCCGATTTGTCAGTCCGCCTCAAAACCGCTGGCGCAAATTTTGTCCATATTTCGTCTGGTGGGGTTGCGGCGCAACAAAAGATTGCCATCGGCCCAGAATACCAAGTACCCTTTGCCAAGTCAGTCAGGGACAAATCAGGTCTGCCAACCATCGCTGTCGGCTTGATCACCCAAGCACAACAAGCTGAAGCTATATTGCAACGGGGTGACGCCAACCTGGTGGCCATTGCCAGAGCTTTCCTATACAACCCCAGGTGGGCATGGCAAGCGGCGGCCGAATTGGGCGGTGTGGTACAAGCCAGCGAACAATACTGGCGCTGCCTACCCCGTGAAGCGCAATCGGTGTTTGGCAATGTGAAAATTGGGATGCGATAAAGCCATGAAAACCTCCACCTTTCAAGACGTTCAGTTCACTAACGGCTACGAATTCACACAAGGCACGGGTTATACCTTGCCCGAATACCCTTTTGTCACACCACCTGAGTTGACTCAAAACAAAACCTTGCGACATGCCGTGGTCATTGTGGGAGGCGGCATCACAGGCCTCACTTTGGCTTGCGCCTTGGCCAATTTGGGTATCAAAGCAGTCCTTCTCGATGAAGACAACACGGTGGGTGTTAAAGGCGCATCTTCGCGCGGTATTTGCTATACCCAAAAGTCTTTGGAAATTTTTCACAAGCTGGGCATTTTTGATCGGATAGCCAAAAAAGGCATCCAATGGAGCGTGGGTCGCACCTTCGCTGGCAGCGACGAGGTCTACAACTTGGACCTCAAGCAGCAAAGCAACTTCAGCCTTTCAGAACAACCGGCCTTTATCAATATTCAACAGTTTTACATCGAAGGCTTTTTGGTTGAACAAATACAGAAACTGGGTCATGTCGATTTGCGTTGGCAGTCGCGCGTCAAGGCGTTCAAACAGAACACAAATTTCGCTACGCTCACTGTCGAAACACCAGAGGGCACTTATGACATTCAAGCCGATCATGTGATCGATGCATCGGGTTCGCACACTCCTTTTCATGCTTGGACTGGCGTCACCATGGAAAGCAAAAAAGGTGATGACCGTTGGTGCATTGCCGACGTGAAATTTGATACTCGTCCCCCGACAGAACGTCACACTTGGATTGAAGCGCCCTTCAACGAAAACCGCGCTGTTTGGCAACACTTGATGGCTGACGATGTGTGGCGCATTGACTACCAAATGGAACCCAATGCCGATGCCGCCTACATCAGCCGCGAAGACGTGGTGCGCGAGCGCCTAGAGCGACAGTTTGGCAAAGATGTCAAGGTTGACATCGTTTGGGTAGGCCCTTATGCCTACAAAAGCCAGTGCCTCAACACATTGCGCATGGGCCGTGTGTTTTTCATTGGCGACACCGCAAAAATTGTGAACCCCTTCGGTGCACGAGGTGGCAACACGGGCGTAGCCGATGCAGATAATTTGGCTTGGAAATTGGCAGCAGTGTTGCGCGGACATGCGGACGAAGCCCTGCTTGAAAGTTACAACGACGAGCGTCACGAGGCCGCAAAAGAGAACGTCAAAGTGACGCGGCGCACAGCCAGATTTTTGCGACCTGCGGATGGCATTGAGCGTGCATTCAGAAAAGCCACCATCAGCTTGGCCAAGCAGTATCCCTTTGCGCGTTCACTGGTCAACACCGGTCGCATGGCGGTTGCCAACACCTACAGGGGTTCACGCATCTGCGGCGACAACGGCGGAACCTCGGTTCAAAACGTGCGCTTCCAATGGCGAAAAGGCAAGCCTGGTTGCTTGAATGACCTGATCCAATGGGCTGATGGTCGCCTTCTGATTTTGGTGTTTGGACCTCAACCCAAAGCGGCTTTGAAGCGCCTACAGGAACTCAGCGTTTCTGGCTTGCCCGTGCGCTGCGTTCAAGTGCTGGCCAAAGGCCAAGTGGCACAAGCTCGCGAACACCTGTTAGACACACAGCATCATCTGCAAAACGCCTGTGGCACAGTTCCGGCCAGTGGCTGGGCATTGATCCGCCCCGATGGCTATTTGGCCGATACGGGCAAGGGCGTGAACGGCGCGTTGATTGGCGCTGTGGCCACTTCATTGGGTCTTTGATCACATTCGGAAATCATGATGAAAACAGAACTGAACCTTCAAGACGCCGACACTTTTTACGATCAATTGCTCAATGCCCACGAAGGCTTGAGTGCTGAACAATCAGAGCAACTGAACTTGCGCCTGATTTTGCTGTTGGCCAACCAGGTGGGGAACGCCACCGTCCTGAGGGATTGCATCGAATCGGCCAAAAACCAAACCTGATTAGAGGCTGAACAGCCTCTGTCGGTTGATGGATATGGGCAAATCGCCCGGAATCAGGGCGCTTGACCAGTAAAATCATGCCTTTAGTCCATCCATGACATTGCCCTTGGGCAATTTCAAACTATTGAGTCCATGAGCAACGAGTCCACCCCCGCCCTTCAGCAACCCGGCCTTGAGAGCCTGTCCAAGTCTTTTGAGCCCGCCGCCTTAGAAGCCCACTGGGGCCCCGAATGGGAAAAACGCGGTTATGGCATTGCAGGCCATCGCGGCAGCCAAATGCCAAAGGCTGACGCCCCCAACTTCGCCATCCAATTGCCACCTCCCAATGTGACAGGCACCCTGCACATGGGCCATGCGTTCAACCAAACCATCATGGACAGCCTCACGCGCTACCACCGCATGATGGGCTTCAACACCGCTTGGATTCCAGGCACTGACCATGCCGGCATTGCCACGCAAATTGTGGTGGAGCGCCAGCTGCAAGGCCAGGGCATCAGCCGCCACGACATGGGCCCGACACCTGCCGAAGCGCGTAAAAACTTTGTTTCCAAAGTGTGGGAATGGAAAGAACAATCGGGTAACACCATCACGCAACAAATGCGCCGCATGGGCGACAGCGTCGACTGGACGCGCGAGTACTTCACCATGGACGACAAGCTGTCCAAAGTGGTGTCCGAAACCTTTGTGAAGCTGTACGAGCAAGGCCTGATTTACCGAGGCAAGCGCTTAGTCAGCTGGGACCCTGTGTTGCAAAGTGCGGTGTCTGACCTGGAAGTCGAAAACACCGAAGCCGACGGCAAGATGCACTACATCTTGTACCCGTTTGCTGACGGCCCTCAGCTCAGTGACGGTGTGATGCAAAAAGGC
>JACCEB010379553.1_pt1 | contig 17216 bp, 22 predicted proteins | sample 7454761 | NCBI WGS metagenome assembly JACCEB01 (sample SAMN15323454, study PRJNA562643) | freshwater metagenome | isolation source: river surface water | place: USA:Blue River Watershed | collected 2017-08-18 | reverse complement strand
GGTGTTTGCGGTGTACATACCGCCACAGGCACCCTCGCCCGGACAGATGGCGCGCTCAATGCGGTCCACATCTTCCTGGCTCATCTTGCCTGCCTTGCAGGCACCAACCGCCTCAAAGGCATCGATGATGGTGACCTGCTTCTCGGTGCCATCGGAAAGCTTTACCCAGCCCGGGGCAATCGAACCGGCGTAGAGGAAGACCGAGGCCAAATCCAAACGAGCAGCCGCCATCATCATGCCCGGTAGTGACTTATCGCAACCGGCCAGCAGCACCGAGCCATCCAGGCGCTCAGCCTGCATCACGGTCTCAACCGAGTCGGCGATTACCTCGCGAGAAACCAAAGAGAAGTGCATTCCCTCGTGACCCATAGAAATGCCATCGGAGACGGAAATGGTTCCAAACTCAAGTGGGTAGCCCTTGGCTGCGTGCACGCCCTGCTTCGCAGCATCAGCGAGTCGATCAAGCGATAGGTTGCAAGGGGTGACCTCGTTCCAGGAGGAGGCGACACCAATCTGTGGCTTCTCCCAGTCCTCATCTCCCATTCCGACCGCGCGCAGCATGCCGCGAGCGGCTGCTCTCTCTAGGCCATCAGTAACTACGTGGGAGCGAGGTTTCATCGAGTTAGGCATGGTGCAAGTCTAACTGCAAGAGCTAGTAGCCTAGAAGGGTGGAAAGCCAAGATACGACCAAGGTCCCTACCGGGCTAACCCTTTATTCGCTAGCAGCTCATCGAGCTAGCAAAGAAGTGATCTACAGCTACTCCACATCCTTCGGCATGGCAACCCGGCTGCTCTCTAGAGCCGTTAGGCATCACGTCGAGAATATCTATGCCCTGGTTAGGGTGGCCGATGAGATTGTGGATGGCTCGGCTGCAGAGGCGCAGGCTAAGGGTGCCGACCTCGAGCCCGAAGCTGAGCTCAACGCATTTGAGCAGGAGACTTACCGGGCGATGCAGCTTGGCTTTAGCACCAATTTGATCATTCACGCGTTTGCGATAACCGCTCGCGAGGTGGGCATCAGCAAAGACATCGTGGAGCCATTTTTCTACTCAATGCGGCAAGATCTCACCGAGACCGAGCACGATCAGGCCTCCTTTGACACCTACGTTTATGGCTCTGCGGAAGTGGTTGGCCTGATGTGTCTAGCAGCTTTTGTGCACGGCGAGAGCTACACCAAAGAACAAAAGGTCGCCCTGGTAAAAGGCGCGAGAGCCCTGGGCAGCGCATTTCAGAAGGTGAATTTCCTCAGAGATCTCAGCGCCGATTTCAAACGACTGGGCCGCAGCTACTTTCCAAACGTCAACGTCTCTAATTTTGATGAATCAACCAAGGCTCGCCTGGTTGCAGACATCAATGCCGATCTTGAAATCAGTGCCAAATCGCTTCCGCTGCTACCAAAATCCGCAAGACCTGCGGTCACCGCTGCGCAGCTGTTGTTCACCGAGCTAAACCACAAAATCGGAAATACCGAAGCTAAAAAATTGATTGAAACTCGAATCAGCGTTGGCAACTTCAAGAAGTTGTGGCTGCTGGCCAAGTCTTTCTTAGGAGCAAAACCATGAGCCAAAAAACCGCAATCGTAATTGGCGGTGGCATCGCTGGTCTCTCAACTGCAGCGCTGCTTTCAAAGGCTGGCATGAAGGTAAAGCTTTTCGAGGCTCGAGAGGGCCTCGGTGGTCGTGCCTACCTGTGGGAAAAAGATGGCTTTCGCTTCGACATGGGCCCAAGCTGGTATCTAATGCCGGATGCTTTCGAGCAGTTTTACAACCTGATGGGAACCACCGCGGCAAAAGAGCTCGACCTGGTTCGACTCACCCCGGCATACCAAACCCGCAACGAGGGGCTCGGCGACCGCTTGGTGATGAGCGAGCAGCTGCCCGAGATCAAGGCCATGTTTGAGTCAATCGAACCTGGCAGTGGCGAGCAGCTGCAGCGCTACCTAGATAGCGCCGAAGAAGCATATGACCTATCAATAAAGCACTTCTTGTACACCAACTTCAAAGACCTCAGAAGCTTTTTGCACCCTGAGGTCTTGGCCAAGCTGGGCAAGTTCCTCAAGCTACTCACCACCTCGCTGTATGACTTCTCTGGGCAGTTCGTCAAAGACGAGCGGCTCAAGAAAATGCTGAACTTCCCGGCTGTGTTCTTGGGGGCTTCGCCATACAACACCCCGGCCATGTACCACCTGATGACCCACGTTGATATGAATCAGGGTGTCTTTTACCCGCAGGGTGGTTTTTATACCCTGATTGAATCGGTGGCCCGCCTTGCCAAAGAGCAAGGTGCCGAGATCCACACTTCGTCGCCGGTTAGCAAAATCTTGACCGAGGGCGGCAAAGCGGTTGGTGTTCAGGTTGGTGCCGCCGAGTATCGAGCCGATGTAGTGGTTGCGAGCGCCGACCTGCACTTTGTCGAGACCAAGTTGCTCGAGCGCAAGCATCAGTCCTTCCCGCAGTCTTGGTGGGACAAGCGAGTGCCGGGGCCATCTGCCCTACTTATGTATCTGGGCGTCAATGGCAAGATCGATCAGCTCGATCACCACACGCTTTTGTACACCAAGGATTGGGGCAAGAACTTCGCCAAAGTCTTCCGCAAGGCGGATGGAAAGTCTGAAGTGCCAGACCCGGCCAGCCTATACATCTGCAACCCTTCCAAGACTGACCCTTCGGTTGCTCCTGAGGGCATGGAAAACATCTTCGTGCTGGTTCCAGCAGCTGCCGATGTTGGCATTGGCGGTGCTGGCGATGCCAGCTTTGAACTAGCCGCTGACAAGGTGATCGACCAGATTGCTCAGTGGTGTGAGATTCCAGACCTGAAGGATCGAATTGTGGTTCGCAGAACCATGGGTCCGCGCGATTTCCAAAACGAACTCAATGCCTGGAGCGGCACCGCGCTTGGCATGGCACACACGCTAAGGCAAAGCGCCTTCTTCAGACCAAAGAACTACTCCAAGAAACTCAAGAACCTGTTCTACGTTGGCCACAACACCATTCCAGGTATTGGCTTACCAATGTGTTTGATCGGTGCTGAGCTGGTTTACAAGCACCTCACCGATGACAGAAGCTCCGGACCGATCAAGGGCGAACTCAAGCCAGTGAAGACCTGGAAAGGCTTGGCTTGATCCTTTATCTCTTAGCCCTAGCCGTATCCCTTTTGGGTATGGGGCTAATTGATTTCAAGCACAAGCTCGCGCTTTTTTCCCAGCCGCTCAGAACCCTGGCAACGCTCACCATTGCCGTGGTGGTCTTTTTGATTTGGGATTTGGTGGGGATCGCTAAGGGCATTTTCTTTCGAGGCTCGGGGCCTTATCTCACAGGAATCACCATCGCACCGGAACTACCCATCGAAGAGCTGTTCTTCCTTACGCTTTTGAGCTACACAATTTTGATCGCCTACCTAGGGTTCGCTAAATGGCGCAAGAGTTGAGCTATCTGAGCATTGCCCTGCCTCCGGTATTGCTGGCGGGCCTAGTTGCATTCTTGTTTCGGAAGTGGTTGAACCCAGGCGCTCTGCGATTGGCCGCCTTGCTTACGCTTTTTATGACCCTGGTCTTTGACAATTTGATCATCCTGGCCGGGATCGTGGGTTACGACGAGAAACTAATCTCGGGAATCAAGCTAGGGGTCGCGCCCATTGAAGACTTCTCCTACACCCTGGTTGGACTGGTTATGATTCCGCTGACCTGGGAGCTTTTGGGGAGGAAAAAATGAGCGCAATTTCAAAGCTTTTTGTGGCGTCTCGCCCAATCTCCTGGATCAATACCGCCTTCCCATTCGGTGCTGCCTATTTCTTCACCAGCGGGCAAATGGACTGGGTGTTTTGGCTGGGAAGTTTCTTCTTTCTCATCCCCTACAACCTCTTGATGTACGGGGTGAACGACGTTTTTGATTACGAGAGCGATCTAAGAAACCCGCGCAAAGGTGGCATCGAGGGGGCACTACTTGACCCCAAATATCACCGATTGACCCTGATTCTCGCGTTTGGGATTTCGGCTCCTTTTGCAATAGCTCTCTCAGCCATCAACCTGAATGCCACACTCTGGCTCTGGCTGACTTTGTTTGCGGTTGTGGCATACAGCCTGAAGGGTCTTAGGTTCAAAGAGATTCCGTTTTTGGATTCGCTGACCAGTGCCTGGCACTTTGTTGGACCGATGCTGGTGGGTCTAGCCATGGCTGATGCTGAAATAAGTTCGCACCACCTGATTGGCATCGCCGCCTTCATGCTTTGGGGCATGGCATCCCATGCCTTTGGTGCGGTGCAGGATGTGCGGGCAGACCGCGAAGCGAAAATTGCTTCGATCGCAACCCAATTGGGAGCCAGACTCACCACCCGAATCGCTTTTGGCTTCTACCTAATTGCAGGATTGTTAGCACTTGGGCTACCAGATCGCTTTGCCTTTGCAGCCCTAGCCGCTCTCCCCTACCTATTTGTGGTGGGCAGAGAGCTTGGCATCACCGATGAGAACTGTGAGCGAGCAAATCGAGGCTGGAAGGTGTTTATTTGGCTCAACTTTTTTGCTGGAGCGGTGATCTGCTCGCTGTTGATCGGACCAAGCGCCTAGTTCTCAACCCAGTTGATTAGGTAACGCCGAGAGAAACTCGGGGCACAAAGTTTGCAGCTGAGCATTCTGGTGGGCTTGCGAGATCTAAAGTGCTCGTGCCCGCCTGGACACTGACCGCGATACTTGGCAACCTGTTTGGCAAGCGGCGTGCCATCGATGCGCTGGTGCAGGTAACCCAGCTCGGTTGCCTTGGCCTTCCAAACTTTGCCGTGACCGGCCGCCTGGCCACAGAGCGCATGGGCAATTTCGTGCAGCAGCACCTGCTCAACCACATGCATATCGCCTGCTTCGACTAGGTGCCTAGAAATGGTGATGCGCTTTTGCGAATAGTTGCAAAGACCAGCCCTGCGTATGGCTCGATCGAACCCAAAGGAGTAGTTCACCAGCCCGTGACGCTGAAATAGCTCCTGGGCCAACTGACTTACTTGGTCAAACACGTGCCAAGAGTAGCCCGAAAGCGGTATGTTTTTGCCTTATGACAAAGCGTTCTCGGCCCTGGGGTCACAATGATCCAATCAACCAGCCAACTGCGCGCGAATTACACCCCGACACCGTGAGTGTTCGTGGCGGATTAATTCGCTCAGGCTTTGCCGAGACCTCAGAAGCGCTGTTTCTCACCAGTGGATTCAGCTATGACTCTGCCGAGCAGGCCGAGCAAGCATTCATGGAGACCGAAGAGCACTATTTATACTCCCGCTTCTCCAACCCGACCGTTGCGATGTTCGAGGAGCGACTAGCGCTAATCGAAGGAGCCGAGGCTGCGCTGGCAACCGGCACCGGCATGGCCGCAATGTTTGCCTCGCTGGCTTCGTTTGTTGAAGCCGGAGACAGCGTGGTGGCATCGCCTGCAATGTTCTCCTCCTGCTATGTGGTGCTGACCGAGATTTTGCCTAAGTGGGGCGTGCAGGTTGAGATTGTCTCGGCTAACACCGAAGAGGCCTGGACCAATGCACTCGCCAAACCGGTGAAGGCTGTCTTCATTGAGACACCGAGCAACCCGCTGATGGAAATTGTTGACATCTCGCTGGTTGCCAAACTCACCCACCAGGCCGGCGGCATATTGATCGTCGATAACGTGATGGCCTCGCCGGTTTTGCAGAAGCCTCTTGAACTCGGTGCCGATGTCGTTATGTATTCCGCCACCAAACACATGGATGGCCAGGGGCGAGTGCTTGGCGGTGCGGTGGTTGGCTCCAAGCAATACATCAATGAGGTGCTGAAGCCCTTCACTCGTCACACCGGGCCATCGCTTTCACCCTTCAACGCTTGGGTGCTAACCAAGTCACTTGAGACCATGTCGATGCGAGTCAACAAAATGGCCGACACCGCATTTGAGGTGGCATCGGCGCTTGAGGGTTCAAAAGGTGTGGCGCGAGTTGTGCACCCATTTTTGAATTCCCACCCGGATTCAGCACTTGCTAAAAAGCAGATGCTCAAGGGTGGCACCACCTTGGCGATTCAGCTTGATGCCGATAAGGCCAAGACTTTCGCTTTTATGAATGCACTTGAGGTAATTGACATCTCAAACAACCTCGGTGACTCCAGGTCTTTGATTACTCACCCGGCGTCATCAACCCACCGGCGCCTAGGCACCGAGACTCAGCTCAAGATGGGGATTACCGAGTCGACCTTGCGGCTCTCGGTGGGGCTTGAGCACCCCGGTGATTTGATCACCGATCTAAAACTAGCCCTCGAGCACCTTTGAAATTCGCGAGACTGCCTCGCTAATTCTGGCCTTTGAGGTCGCGATGTTGAACCGAATGTAATTCGAGTACTCATCACCGGGCGCATGGTCTTCACCCGGCACAACCGCGACCCTGGCCTGCTGCAAGATCACCTGCTGTGGACGATCAACTCGATAGGCGGATAGATCTACCCACACCAAGTAGGTGCTTTCCATGTTGAATAGCTTGGCCTTTGGAAGCTTTTGGGCAACTTCGTGCTGGAAGAAGGCAAGATTCTCTTGAATCTGTTCAACTGCATCATCGAGCCAGTTGACCGAGTCACTAAATGCACTCTCCATCGCAAATGCCCCAACCAGCGATGTGCGCCAGTGCATGGCATCGGGGATGCCCTTCAGGCGGTTCTGCACCTCAGAACCTTGCGTCAATAGGAAAGCGGCCTTGAGGCCTGCAACATTCCAAGCCTTAGAGCTTGAGGTAATCGTGACTCCGGTGCGCTCTGCGGCTGGACCCAGGGCCAGGTATGGGGTGAATGGCACCCAGCTAAGTGGAGCGTGAATCTCATCGCTGATTACGGTGACGCCATACTTATCCGCTAGCTCAGCAACCGCGGTGAGTTCTTTCGCGGTGTGAACGCGACCCACTGGGTTCTGCGGTGAACAGAGCATGTAAACCTTGACACCTGACTTGAAGGCTGCCTCAATGGCACTCAGGTCTAAGACCCAGTCATCACCTTTTAGAACCAGCGGAGCGTCCACTACCTCGGCGTGAACCTCTTCGATCCAGTGGTAAAAGCTCGAGTAGACCGGGCTGTTTACCAAGACTTTATCGCCAGGTGAAGTCAGCGCTCGCAAAATTTCTACTGCCGCCACCCCAACATCGGTGGCTAGCTTTAGTTGCTCGGGAGCAATTTGCCAACCCCAGCGATCTATTGCAAATGCTTCAAAAGACTTTGCAACTTCTGGGATTGGTCCGGTGTAACCGAGGTCAGAACGATCGGCTAAATCTTTGATGCGCTCTCGAATCGCGGGAGCCACCTCGAAATCCATCTCTGCAACGTGCATAGGTAGCACATCTTCGGGAAAGCGACGCCACTTTGAGCTGGAGCGATTGGCGAAATTGCCAAAACTGTCTGAGTTCACGCTTTGATTATGCCCGAATTGCGACCTGATTGCCCCAAGGGTCAAGAATTCGAATTGATTCACCGTCATTGGCAAATTGTGAAGCAGAGTGCTTTAGGAACTCCTCTAGTTTTGAAAGCTCTTCAGCACTACCAAGTTCGATGCGAACCTCGCCAAGCCCGAGGGTTGGCTGCCTTTTGCCAGCGCCGCGGGAACGCCAGATATTCATGGCCATGTGGTGGTGATAACCACCGGCAGCCACAAAGAGTGCGGTGTTGGCGTAATTGGTGGTGATGTCAAAACCGAGGGTATTTACATAAAAATCTTTGGCCTGCTCGATAGAACCAACGCTCAGGTGCACGTGACCGATGTTGGCAACTTCTGGTCCAGCTTCTGTTAGGTGGGTCGAGAGGAACTGATTTGGATCTAGCGCCAGAGTTGCCATTTTGACCTCGCCGTTTTGCCACTGCCACTGATCCCGCGGGCGATCAAAGTAAAGCTCAACGCCATTGCCCTCTGGGTCATCGAAGTAGAAGGCTTTAGATACCAAGTGATCTGCACTTCCGGTGAAACTGCCGGGATATTGGCTCGCCACCGCCGCCACTGCATAGGCCAGTGAGGCCTCTGTGGTGAAAAGAAAAGCGGTGTGAAAAAGCCCGGCTTCGTGCTCGCCGGCCTGCCTAAGTTCTGGCGCATGCTCCAAGAACAAGACCGGTTCGTTCTCCCCCAGCACGTAACCGTTTGGCGAACTGCTGATCACCTTGAGGCCCACTCCCTGGGTGTAAAACCTGAGCATTTTCTCAACATCGGCAACTTTTAGAGTCACCGCACCCATAGTTAGGTTCGCTGGCAAACGATTCATGCCAATAAGTCTAGTGCCCCTAGACAGAATTTAGATATCGGAGAAAAGCAGGGTGAGCGCGATGCTAAACATCACCAGTGCAATAACGATATCGAGGACCTGCCAGAACCTGACCGAAGCCATAAAGCGGGAGAGTAACTTCGCCCCATAACCCAGTGAGAAAAACCAGACAAAACTTGCGGTGGCAGCACCGAGTGCAAACCACCACTGATTTGGCACAAATTGGTTGCCGATTGAACCAAGCAGAATCACCGTGTCGAGATAGACGTGTGGATTTAGCCAGGTTAGTCCCGCCATGGTCGCCAAGGTCTTGATGAGAGGCAGGGCCTCGCCCTGAGCCTCTAGCGATGAAGGCTTCAGGGCACGCCTAACGGCTGAAATACCAAACCAGATCAAATAGGCAGCGCCGGCGTAGCGGAAAATCTCGAGCAAAAGCGGCAGCTGCTGGATCACTGCACCCAGGCCAGCGACTCCGGCAATAATCAATAACGCATCAGAAATTGCACAAAACAGCACGGCTGCAAAGACGTGGTGTCGCATGAGTCCCAAGCGCAAGACGTAGGCGTTTTGCGCCCCAATAGCGATAATCAGGGAGAGCCCGGTAAAGAAGCCGGCGACAGATGCGATCACTTGGGAATTGTATCGCTGCGGAAAAAGTTATTTCACCCATGACTACTTTGGAAATTGGCAACCAGGCACCACAGTTCACCCTGAAGAACCAAGACGGCGAAGAGGTATCGCTCGCATCGGTCTTGGGTCAGAAGGTAGTGGTGTATTTCTACCCAGCAGCCTCCACCCCGGGCTGCACCACTCAAGCATGTGATTTCAGAGACAACATCAACTCGCTCAAGTCTGCAGGCTACACCGTGCTGGGAATTTCTCCAGATGAGCCAGGCAAGCTAAAGAAGTTCAAAGACAAAGAGGGCCTGAACTTCGAACTACTAAGCGACCCAGACAATGCTGTTCAGCTGGCCTATGGCGCATACGGCGAGAAGAGCATGTACGGCAAGACTTACATGGGAACTATTCGCTCCACCTTCGTATTGGACGAAAAGGGTGTGCTAACCCATGTCTTCTACAACGTGAAGGCCAAGGGTCACATCGAGATGCTGAGAAAGCAAATTGGCTTCTAACGAAGTGGCAGCAGCACTCCAATTGCCATAAACACCGAGCCAAAGACTCGATTGAAATTCTTACCCACTCGCCTAAGCCAAGGCTGAATTCGATCTGCCAGGCTCGCAACCATTAGTTCGTACCAGAACTCCACGAACACAAAGGTTGCAGCCATAACCAAAAACTGCACAAAAAGCGATGCGTTTGGATCAATGAACTGAGGCAAAAATGCCACGAAAAACAAGATTCCCTTGGGGTTGGTCACGGCAGACAAAAAGCCTTGGCTGAACAATCTCGAAGGTTTTGAGATTGTGCTGCTTGTTGGATTTTGGACTCCGATCGGTTCAGATCTCCAGACCTGAATTCCCAGCCAAACCAGGTAGGCACCACCAACCCATTTCAAAACCGTGAGCAGGTCGGATGAGGCGTGCAGCAGAGCTCCAATGCCGAACATGCTCATGCCAATCACGGCAGCAAATCCGAGCAATCCGCCAAAGATGGTCGCGAGAGTTTTCTTGGTGCCGTAGAGCGCTCCATGAGTCAGTGCCAGCAGCCCGTTTGGACCAGGGGTCAAAGATAAACCCACCGCTGCTGCGGCGTAGAGCACCCAGGTCGAAAACTCCACTAGTAGCCAAGTTCCTTATCGACCACTCCGGTGAGTTCACTGCCCACAAGCCATGCACTGACGTTGACTCTCAAGCGCTCTGAGAACAGCCGGGTCACCTGGGGCAAGGTGTCTGCTGTGTGCGGGGTAATGATGAGTTTTGGCTCTTGCCACATCGGGTGATCTTCGGGTAGTGGTTCTGGATAGGTGACATCGGTTGCTGCGCCTGCAATCTGACCCGATGCTAAGGCAGCCAGCAAGGCTTGCTGGTCAACCACCTCGCCACGAGCAATGTTCACCAGATAGGAGTCATTGCGCATTAGTGCAAAACGATCCGCATTGAAAAGAAATCTGGTTTCGTCGGTGAGGGCGCAGGCGAGAACTACAAACTGTGCCTTTGCAAGCTCAGCATCTAGCTCATCAAAACCAACTATGCGGCCGGTAAAGCCAGGTGAGAAAGGACTCTGGGGTCGCTTGCGAAGAATAGTGATCTGCGATCTAAATGGCACCAGCATTTCAACCAACTGCTCGGCAATACCGCCACCGCCAATAATCAAAACCTCGGCATCAAACAGTGAGTCGGCATGCTTTTTACCCCAACTCTTGGCCCTGATGCGCTCTGGCAAAATGCGCCCGAGGGCCATGCAGAGCATCAAAGCGTGTTCAGCCACCGGCTCAGAATATGAGCGCTTGGCCGAGGTAAAGGTTGGCTTGCCCTGAATTATTTGACTAAATGCATCTACGCCAGCAAAAGGCAACTGCACCCACTGAAGCTGAGGGTTTGCTTCCAGCATCTTGGCCAAGCCCTGCGGATTGGCATAGTCGGTCCAGACCAACGCTCTAACCTCGGCTCCCATCGGCACAACCTTGGCTCCGACACTCTCGATTGCTTCAAGATATGCCGGGAACTGCTTCGGCTCCAGGGAAACTAGGTTGTTCATGCCAGTGCTTCGAGCTCCCGCTGGATTCGGTCTGAAATTTCACCAGCTGGAGTTGGGTCTTCGGAACCCGGGAATCCTCCGTCATAGGTGCCGTGAAGGTTGCGATCAACCGAAATCTTGAAGCCAAGCGCATGTGCACCCTTGGCGGATGCCCCTAGACACATATCCGACTGGACACCAACCAGTTCTAGCTCGTCAATCCCCTTGGCGCGCAGCTCATCTGCCAAATCTGGATTGGACTCGAAAACGTTTTGATGAGTTTTGCGGATTACCAACTCGTTTTCTTTTGGTGCCAGCACCAATTCCCACCAGGGCTCCCCCGGAGCATCCATCTCGTCTTCAGGGCCATCGTTCTGCACATGCACAACATGCTCGCCTTCAAGGCGAGCCTTCAGCAGGCGATCTCCGATGCGCTGCAAAAGCTCGGCAGCACCTGGAACCGGCCAGGGGCCAAAGAACATGCTTGCCTGCACGTCAACAATCACTAGAGCCTTTGACATTTAATGCCTTTCAATCCCCACCAGCCTATTGCGATTTGGTGGGAGAATGACGAGGTGCCGATAGAGCTTCTAGTTGCAGTTGCAACCTTTGGATTTGTGACCGCAATCACCCCCGGTCCCAACAACTCCTACCTGCTTGCCTCCGGCGCGAACCACGGTGCAAGAAAGTCGCTAGTGTTCGTAAACGGCATCATGCTCGGGCTTGGAAGCATGTTGACTGCGATTGGGCTTGGGCTTGGAGCGGTCTTTCTCGCCGTCCCAATGATCTATGAGATTTTGAAGTATGTCGGTTTTGGCTACATTCTCTATTTGGCATACAAGGTCATCAAATCCGGCTACAAATCCGGACCGGATGAGGTTGAAGTGCCAAGGTTTTTCAATGCCTTCCTGCTGCAGTTTGTGAATCCGAAGGCTTGGATTGTTTGCACTTCGTTTATGGCGACCTACGCGCCAGTTGACTTAGGTGTTGGAGCAGTAGCTATTTGCATCGCAATTTTTCTAATCACCACCTACCCGGGAGCGGTTGCCTGGGCCGTGATGGGCCAGGGAATCTCAAAGGTGCTTACCAACCCAGCCAGACTCAGATTATTCAACTGGACCGCAGGCATCCTGCTGGTTGCCACGATGGTACCGGCCCTCTTTATCTAATGCTGAAATTTGAGATAACAGGAACCGTCATCGAATGGCGCGGACCTGCCCCGTTCTATTTTCTGCCAACGCCCATTGAAGTCACCGAAGAGATTGAGCTTTATAAGCGTGAACTTACCTACGGTTGGGGTGTGATCCCTGCAAAAGTTACCATTGGGCAAACCACAGTTTCCACCTCGCTAATACCTCGAAATGGCAGCTTCTACATTCCGCTCAAGGACGCAGTCAGGAAGCCAAATCAGATCGCCGTAAGCGACGAAATCACGCTGATTCTTGAGCTTTAACTACCCTGCGATAGCTCTTGCCATAGCGGTCACGCTCTAGATACCCCATGTCCACCAGTGTTCTGCGAACCAGCGCGAAGTCATCTAGATAGGCCTTCAGAATCTCGTTCAGCTCTGGCTCCGAGTACTCAACATCGAATTCAAAAGCCTCTAAAAGTGCCAGGGACAGCTTCACTTTTTTGCTCCACTTAGCGGGCAATCGAGTGATGCGACCATCAGAATCTTTGTAAGTTTTGAATTCGTTGAGTTCCAGCACGACAACAAATTAGCAGCTGGTTAGCATGGTCATGTGAGCGTTACATACGAAACGGATGTCCTGGGCGAAGGCAATCATGCATCGCTACTTATACCGCAGTGGGTCTTAGATAAGTTGCAGACCAACAAACGTGCTCCACTCAAAGTCACGATCAATGGCCACACCTACCAAAGCACAGCGGTCGGCGTCGACGGAGAGTGCAGAGTGGTCTTTCCCAGTGCCGAACGCTTGGCTGCTAACGCCAAGGCGGGAGACTCCGTTGAGGTAACACTTGAGCTGGATTCTGGGTATCGGACGGTCGATACGCATCCGGAGCTCGATGCCGCATTGAGCAAGAGTGATCTCGCTGAGGTGTTTTCAAAGCTCAGTTACTCCAAGCGAAAAGAGTTGGCCCGGCAGGTGAATGAGGCGAAGGCAGAAGACACTCGCCAGAGACGCATCGAAAAAGTGCTCGAAGCGCTAAAAACCGAAAAGCCGGTTAAGTAGTAAATCCAGCCCGAATAGGAGCTGGATTTATTCGTGCACCCCCTGGGACTTGAACCCAGAACCCACTGATTAAGAGTCAGTTGCTCTGCCGATTGAGCTAGAGGTGCGACAGCGGAAAATCTTAGCACTTTGCCACAGAACTTCCTAGCCCCGATTGGAAATTAACTTCAGCTGACCTAGTTAGTAAGGGTCACCAGCACCTTGCCGATAGTTGATTTGGAGGTTGACGATTTCACCTGGTAGAAGGTGGCAAGGCCTGGGTTTTGCTTCTTTGCAAAGTCACAGGCGGCCTTGGCCCGAGCCCTTGCCAGCGTCTTCTCGCTCGAGGTTGCCTTGGTGGAAACGATTCCGCTGCACAGGAACTTGGTGGTCCAACCGTTGAGAATCAAAAGACGGCTGATGGAGTTCTGCTGGGTGCCATTTAGCTTCGATGACTTGGCCGCAAATGGTGGCAAGGTCGAGGATTTCACCTGGCCGGCTGCGGTGCCACCGCCTACCTGGCTACCGGGTTTGGCAGCGAGCTGAGTTGACCAAATTGGATTCGCGTTGTCACACTTCACGATCATGGTGCAGAGCAGGGTCGCACTTCTAGCAAAGCCGAGTCCCTCAGATTCGAGCAGCTTGTAGGTTGCAACCCCAAGGACTCTGCCATCGCGATCGAAGATCGGACCGCCAGAGTTACCAGGGTTTAGTGATGCCGATACCCCGAATTCACTGCCATCTGATACCACCTTGGAAACCAAACCGGTGGTTAGGTAACCATCGAGGCCTCTGGGGGATCCGAGCACACCCACCCACCAACCCTGGGCCGGTCTTTCACCTCGGAAACTCAAGGTCGGCAAAGTCATCTTGGTGTAGATGCCGGCGAGGTCATTGCCCTCATCAGCCGATGCGATGTAGCCCACCGCAGAATTGCCAGCATTGTCGGTGAGAGTTACTTCACCGGCTGCCAAACAGTCCGCCACGACGTGGTGGTTGGTGACCAGGAAGGTCTTCATGCCCTGACTCGATACCGAGGCTGGAATCGCGACCTTTGCCGCCCAACCGGTGCCCAAACCCTGATCACAGAACACCGTCACAACCGACTTCAACACCTGCGGGCTGAGCGCCACCAAGTCATTTGGTGCCGAGCCTGGGGTATTGACGCTGTAGAGGGCTTCGGGGGCAACTGAAGGCAGTTCCAGCCCGGTGATGGTTGAGGTTGCGGCCAGCTTGTGGGTGACCCTGAAAAAGCCATCCTCTGGCACAAAATCAAATGCCAGATTGTCATCTTCGATGTAGTCGGCGTAACCCTGAATGCCAAAGGTCTTGGGAAGCTTGAGGCAGTTGTATGGCAGCTTGAAACCAACCCACTCGACCTTTTCGACCAGGTTGCTAAAGAACACTGCAGAGCAACCAGAGACCTCTTTGTCTCGATTCACATCGTGAATGTAGGCGGGTGAACCGTAACTGCCCTCAAGGGTCTCGATGCCGGTTTCAATGCGGTAATCCTCGCTGCCATCGTTATTGACATCAAGCATCACCATCGCCCAGGAGCCACGACCATCGTCAAACTGGTTTGCCACAATGGCGCCTGCAAAGTCGATGTAAAAATAGTGAAATTCCGGCGCTTCGGAGAATTCGGCGTAAGAAACATTTAGTGCATTGAAATTGGCGGGCGTACCAGGCTTGGTGAAGGTATCGGCGGGAGATTCCTGATAGTTCTGAATCGCTGCGGCGGCCGGAGTCACCAGGGTGACCACCGTCAAAAGTGCGGCGGCGGTAGCCGCTAGCCAGCGCTTGAACATAATCGGCCCCAATTCAATATCTCCAACACTTGTAACCTACTGCCTGACAAGGACATCAAAATAAAATTTAAGCCTCCGAAACCGACAATTTGCTGGGGATGGCATCGCTATTGGCGAACTTTCAGAAATTGTTCAGGCTTCGGCCCTAGCCTTGTCTTTGAAGGTGAGGGTTAAATGAGCGATCAAGAATTCCGCTTAGCAGCAGGCGATAGAGCACCAGCATTTAGCTTGCTAGATCAAAACGCCAAGGAATTCTCATCAGATCTACTTGTGGGCAAAAAGGCCATCCTCTACTTCTACCCCGCTGCCGGCTCACCCGGCTGTTCCAAAGAGGCCGCAGATTTCCAAGATCGCATCTCAGAGTTTGAGGCGGCTGGATATCAGGTAATCGGTATCTCGCCTGACTCCCCTGAGCAACTCAAAGACTTCGAAGATGCCCAGCAGCTCAGCTTCCCGCTGCTCAGTGACCCAGAGTTTGTAGCTCACAAGGCCTACGGTGCCTTTGGAACCAAGACCCTCTACGGCAGGACCTATAAGGGCGTGCTGCGCTCAACCGCGATTGTGGACGAGAACTTCAACGTCGTTGAGGCCTATTACAACGTCAAGGCCACCGGTCACGTTGACATGCTGCTCAAAAAGATCAGCTAGCGCTGAAACTGCTCTCGAATCGACTTACTAAAAAGCAGGGTAAAAGCCAGGCTTGCCGGCACCAAAAGTGCTAATCCGATTGCGGCATCGCCAAATTCTCCCGCGAAACTAGCGACTCCGATCGAGACCACCAAAAGCTCGAATACCAGTGCCGGGGTGTGAGACCAGCGCTTTTTGCGAATCAGTCCAAGTGCGATGTTGCTGCTCCACAAGCCAGCTGCCAATAGCAGTCCAATCAGAAACAGCGCGGAGACTAAAAACCTGGCTGAATCATTGAAAAGTAAGAAAATCGACCAGATACTCAAGGCCCAGATAACCAAAGACTGCAGCGCAATTACGCTCGCGGAAATAACCAACTTCGGACCTAGGTTAGACATTTTGGGTCTTGATTTCCTCTCCCAGTTGTGAAACCATCTTGGGGTTGCAACATTGACTTTACCCGCTTGATTGGCGGGATTACGGTTCAAAAACTTAGGAATAACAGAACACTATGGATATGACTTGGCTAAACCAGGCCCGTTGCCTCAATGAAGACCCAGAACTCTTCTTCCCAGTGGGCAACACCGGACCAGCGCTAGAGCAAATCGAGCAAGCCAAATCCATCTGCCGTCAATGCAACGTAGCGGCCAACTGCCTCGAATACGCCATCAAGGAGAACCAGGACACTGGTGTTTGGGGCGGTCTTTCTGAAGACGAGCGTCGCTCCCTAAAGCGTCGTTACGCGAGAGCGCGTCGCGCAAGCTAAGAAGACTTAAAAGGAAATCCCGGGAGGTCATCGCCTCCCGGGTTTTCTATTTAGCTTTGATTACTTGCGGCGCTTTGACCAAACGTCGAACGCAACTGCCAGTAGCAATACCAGACCCTTGATAGTCATCTGGACGTCGATACCGACCGAGTTTAGGTTCATACCGTTTGCCAAGACACCCTGGATCAAACCACCGATCATGGAGCCGGTTACGGTACCGACACCACCCTGAACCGCGGCACCACCGATGAATACCGATGAGATGGCATCGAGCTCGAAACCGTCACCGGCCTTTGGCACTGCCGAGTTCATTCGAGCCGCGATCAGCACGCCGGAGAGTGCTGCCAGGGCACCCATGTTCACGAACAACCAGAAGTTAACCCGACGCACGTTGATACCGGAGAGTACCGCTGCGTTTAGGTTTCCACCGATGGCGTAGATGTAGCGACCAAATGGGGTGCGGTTCATCACGACGGTATAAGCCAAGATCAGGACAGCCAACACAATCAAGGTGATTGGAATACCGTTTGCCTGAGACAGCTGGAATCCAACGTAGAGCACCATTGCGCTCAGAATTACGTTCTTGATGTAGAACCAGGTGCGAGGCTCAACCACCTGACCGTACTTGATCTTGCCGGTGCGCTGACGAATCACAGCAACCCAGAGCGCGACCACGCTGAGCACGGTCACAATCAAAGCGGTGAGGTTATAGTCGATTGGGAAGCCAACCAAAGTGTTGAGAGTCTTTTCCTTGTCCAAGAAGCCGTTACCGATGGCACGGAACTCGTCTGGGAATGGGCCGATGTTGGAGTTCTGCAGGGTCAGTAGCGCCATTCCACGGAACAGCAACATGCCTGCCAAGGTCACGATGAAGGCTGGAATACCCACGTAGGCAACCCAGAAACCTTGCCAGACACCCACGATCGCACCGACCAATATGGCACCGATGATGCCTGCCCACCAAGGCAAGGCAGGAAG
>JACCEB010217079.1_pt1 | contig 17222 bp, 16 predicted proteins | sample 7454761 | NCBI WGS metagenome assembly JACCEB01 (sample SAMN15323454, study PRJNA562643) | freshwater metagenome | isolation source: river surface water | place: USA:Blue River Watershed | collected 2017-08-18 | reverse complement strand
TTAATACGATGCGTTTTCTCAGTAGCTCTTTCGAGTTTCCTTCAAAAATTTTTAACAAGACCTTGCTCACCTCAGGCTAGCCGGGGTCCGACCTTCTTGGATACATCCTGTTGGAGTCGGGCAATGAAGTCGTTGATGGGCATTACACCTAAATCAACACCACCTCTGGCGCGCACGGCCACCGCATTTGCTTCTGCTTCTTTGTCACCGACGACGATGAGATAAGGAACCTTCTGCATTGCGTGCTCACGGATTTTAAACGTAATTTTCTCGTTCCGCAAATCAAGTTCAGCTCTAAATCCTTGTTTTTTGAGGATTTGCTGCACTTTTTCAGCATATTCGGCTGAATTTCCGGAAATATTCATCACTATGCACTGAGTTGGTGCAAGCCAAGTTGGCATGGCGCCCGCATGGTTTTCAATCAAAATACCGATAAATCGCTCCAATGAACCGACAATCGCGCGGTGCAACATCACCGGAACTTTGCGGTCATTGTCAGCTGAAACGTATTCAGCACCCAAGCGCAATGGCATTGAAAAGTCGACTTGCATCGTGCCGCATTGCCAAGAACGACCGATTGAATCTTTCAAATGGTATTCAATCTTAGGACCATAGAAAGCCCCCTCTCCTGGCAACTCTTCCCATTCTTGATTCGATGCTTTGAGCGCATTTCTGAGGGCGGCTTCGGCTTTATCCCAGATGGCATCATCACCCACACGTTTAGCAGGTCGCAAAGCCAACTTCACAGCCACTTCAGTAAAGCCAAAATCTTGATACACCTCACGCACGGCTTTATCAAAAGCAGCCACTTCAGACTGAATTTGATCTTCAGTACAGAAAATGTGACCATCGTCTTGCGTAAAACCACGCACACGCATCAAACCGTGCAAAGCACCCGAGGACTCATTGCGGTGACATTGACCAAATTCACCATAACGCAAAGGCAACTCACGATAGCTGTGTAAACCAGCGTTATAAATTTGCACGTGACCTGGACAGTTCATCGGCTTCAAAGCATAGGCACGATTCTCAGACTCAGTTGTGAACATATTGTCTTTGTAGTTTTCCCAGTGACCTGATTTTTCCCACAAGGCACGATCCAAAATTTGAGGCGCCTTCACTTCCTGATAACCATTCACTTGATACACGCGACGCATGTATTGCTCGACCTGCTGCCAAATGGTCCAACCTTTGGGGTGCCAGAAGATGAGGCCAGGAGCTTCCTCTTGGAAATGGAATAGGTCGAGTTGCTTACCGAGTTTGCGATGATCACGTTTCTCAGCCTCTTCCAACATATGGAAATAAGCTTCTTGATCTTCTTTCTTGGTCCAGGCAGTGCCGTAAATGCGCTGAAGCATTTCATTCTTGCTATCACCACGCCAGTACGCGCCAGCCACTTTAATTAATTTAAATACTTTTAATTTCCCAGTCGATGGCACATGAGGACCACGGCATAAGTCTGTGAAACCACCCTCTGAATACAAGGACACTTCTTCACCTTGAGGAATGGCTTCAATCAACTCAGCTTTGTAATGCTCGCCCAAACCTTTGAAGTATTGAACGGCCTCATCGCGACTCACCACGCGACGCTCTACTTTTTCATCCTTCTTGGCTAACTCGGTCATGCGCTTTTCTATCGCAGCCAAATCGTCAGGTGTGAATGGACGCTCATAAGAGAAGTCGTAATAGAAACCTGAATCAATCACCGGACCGATGGTCACTTGCGCTTCGGGGTAAAGTTCTTTGACGGCGTATGCCAATAAGTGAGCGGTGGAATGGCGAATCACCTCAAGACCTTCAGGATCTTTATCGGTCACAATGGCCACATCGCTATTAGCGCTGATTAAGTGGCTGGTATCTACCAATTGGCCATTGACCTTACCTGCCAAAGCAGCTTTTGCCAATCCCGTACCAATGCTTTGTGCCACCTCAAAAACGGTCAAGGGTGCGGGATATTCGCGCTTTGATCCATCCGGTAATGTGACAACAACCATATCCACTCCAATATCCACTCAAAAAATTGGCGCGGTGCTCTGGGATCGGGTGAACCTGGGGCATACCGCGCCTGTCTTTACATCCATGCACCTGTTTTTACAGATGCCAAATTCGTTGGTAGGCTCGATTGGAATCGAACCAACGACCTCTACCATGTCAAGGTAGCGCTCTAACCAACTGAGCTACGAGCCTATTGAGACCGCTAGTTTAGCACTTGTGCTTACTTTCTTCTCGCTTCTGTGACACCCTTGACCTCTAACAAAGCGCTTAAAGCCGTTTGCAAACCATGAGTTGAAGGCACTTCAATCGTGAATTGCATGCTGGCAATGCCCTTGCGTGATTGAGTTTTCACACCCGTCACATTAATTTTTAAGCGAGAGAAAACTTCAGAAATATCTCTGAGCAAACCTTGTCGATCCAATGCAATCAAACCAATATCCACTGGGAACAATGATTTGCCTTCAGGTCTGGCACCCCACTCGGTCAAAACCACTCGCTCGGGAGCGCGAGCCAGCAATTGTTTGAACGTGCTGCAATCTTGACGATGAATCGAAACACCTCGACCCCTCGTCACAAAGCCACTGATGGGATCTGGTGGCACAGGTCGACAGCACCGCGACAATTGTGTGAGCAATGAATCCACCCCAACGACCAAGACATCGCCCTGAGCAACCTTGGCTTTGCTCTTGCGCAAAATAATGTCGGGCAGCTCAGGCTTGACCGACTCAGCCTCTGATCCATCATCTTTGTCTTTTTCTTTATCTTTCTCTTTGTCGCTTTCCAGTAAAGCTTGTTGAGCCGCAAACCAAGCGCGCACTTTTGTCTTCGCGCGATGCGTTGCCAAATAACCACGCTCAGCATTGAGCCAGTCCAAAGAAGGGCCGCCTTGTTTGACAGAAATAATTTCAACGGTTTGCCCATTTTTCAAACGCGTGTCCAAAGGCACCATCGCGCCATCAACCCTTGCACCTCGACAACGGTGACCCAAATCCGTGTGCACGGAATAGGCAAAATCAATCGGAGTAGCACCCTGCTGTAAAGAGACCACTTGACCTAAAGGGGTCAGCACATAAATCTGATCATCTAATTCTTGGCCTTTGAGTTGATCCCAAGCGTCTTCTTTCCAAGCAATCAGTTGTCTGGCCCAAGCAATGCGGCGGTCATATTCCTCTTTGGCACTGACTGTGCCGGCATAGCCTTGCTTACCTGCTTCTTTGTAGCGCCAATGTGCGGCCACACCATACTCGGCTTGCTTGTGCATCTCATGAGTTCTGACTTGCACTTCAAAAGCAATGTTGTCGGCATCCATCACCACTGTGTGCAAGGATTGATAACCATTGGGTTTGGGTCTGGCGATGTAATCGTCAAACTCTTTTGGAATGGGTTGCCAAACATGGTGAACGATGCCCAAGGCTGCATAGCAATCTTTGACGTCATTGACCATGATGCGAAAAGCTCTCACGTCATAGAGTTCAGCAAAGTCCACTGACTTGCCCTGCATTTTTTTCCAAATGCTGTAAATGTGTTTGGGTCGACCCTGCACTTCGGCTTCAATGCCAGCTGATGCCAACTCTTCTTGTAAACGATGAATCACATGGGCAATGAAAGCTTCACGCTCAATTCGTTTGGAATCTAACAAATTGGCAATTTGTTTGTAAGTGCCGGGGGTCAGACACCGAAATGCCAAATCTTCCATCTCCCACTTCAACTGCCAAATACCCAAGCGATTGGCCAAAGCGGCATCCACATCCAAAATATCCTGCGCCCACGCACTCTCAGTCTCGATGCGTTGCGAAGTAACCCAGCGTAAGGTTTGCAAGACGGAGGCCAAATGCAAGAGCACCACACGCAAGTCATGCGCGAATGCCAAGAGCATTTTTCTCAACACTTCAACTTGCGCTTGCGCACTCTGACCCAGTTGATTCGCAGGCTGACGTGCAATTTTGATTTGAGCGGCCTTGAGCCCTCGGTATCCCATGATGAGTTGCGCGACTTCCGAACCCAATTGTTTCTCTAAGGCATCTTTGGTTAAACCAGAATCCAAATGCTCAGCTGCAACACAACTGGCATCGTCTAATTTAAGAGACAACAGAATCTCTTTCACGCCCAAGGCATGGGCGTGAGGATCCTCACCCAACAATAAATCTTTATGAACTAAAGAACTCACGTGCTAAGGATACCTGTTCCGGAGTGATGAATGCCGGAGCATGGCCAACTCCAGGTATCTCCAAGCTTCGGGTTCTGTGATTGCGTCGGCACATCTCAGCCACTGTTTTGGCAGAGAGTAAATCAGATTCCGCACCACGCACCACCAACATGTCTGCATCAATGGCTTCGAAGGCTTTCCAAGTCATCATCTCACCCATGATGGCCGCAGCACTGGTCATGGCAGCAAATGGTTTTGAAATATTGGGGTCGTAATGCAAGATCCACTCTGAACCATCTTTGATCAAGTGTGGGCCGTTGTACTCTTTCCATTGCGCCGGGGTGAAATCTCCAAATGGGGCGCAAATTTTATTCAGATACAAAAGCCCTTCTTTCTTTGTTTCAAAACGCAAGGGCTTGCCCACATAATCTCCCAAACGCTTAAGAGCAGTGGCTTCAATTTTAGGACCGACATCATTGATGATCATGCGTCGAATCGGAGAATGCTCTTGACTGGCCAAAAAGATGCCAATCAAGCCTCCCATAGAAGTACCAAACCAATCGACTTTTTGCACACCCAAGCGGGCAATCAAAGTCACCATATCGGCCACATACTGCGGGATGCCATACAACATCGGATTAGGCAACCAGTCTGAGTCGCCCCGACCCACCACGTCTGGACAAATCACTCGATATTGATCACACATAGCTTGGGCCAAAACATTGAAGTCACTGCCTCGGCGCGTCAAACCATGCACGCAAATCAAGACATTTGGATTATGAGGATCACCCCACTCGTGATAAGCCATCTGGTGCAAACCAGAAGTGCTGGCACATTGGACAAAATGCGTCCTTGATTGAGGATCTTCACAATCCTCGATTTCATCCACAGGGATGGGGTAATCAGGAGGCACGCCCTCTTTTAAAACTTGCACGCTTTGTGCATGAGGGATGGTGCTGGTGCTGGTAGTAGTGGTGGTGCTGATCTGGGTGCTGGCTTGACCATCACCCAGGTTTAAATCAACAGAAACCTCAACCGATTCTTGTGGTTTTTTGCCAAAGATTCGTTGAAGTAATCTTTTGAACATTACTGAGCCGCCCAACCGCCATCCATATTCCAAGCCACCCCACGAATTTGTGTGGCTGCTGGACTGCAGAAGAAGACCGCCAATGCGGCCAATTGTTCAGGTGTGACAAACTCACCTGAAGGTTGCTTTTCTAAAAGCAAACGTTTCTTGGCTTCGTCATTGCTCACTTGATCTTTTTCAGCACGGGCATCGACTTGTTTTTGCACCAGCGGTGTCAAGACCCAACCTGGGCAAATGGCGTTACAGGTCACGCCTGTTTGCGCTGTTTCTAATGCAGTTACTTTGGTTAAACCCACAATGCCATGCTTGGCAGCCACGTAAGCTGACTTCTGTGCTGAAGCAACCAAGCCATGAACTGAGGCCAAATTGATGATGCGCCCCCAGTTGCGTTGCTTCATGCCAGGCAAAGCCATGCGTGTGGTGTGAAACGCTGAAGAAAGATTAATCGCGATGATGGCATCCCAACGATCCGTTGGAAAATCTTCAATATTGGCCACGTGCTGAATACCTGCATTGTTGACCAAAATATCGACGGCGCCAAAACGCTTTTCAGCCGCTTGCATCATGGCTTCGATTTCAGCGGGCTTGCTCATGTCTGCACCGTGGTAATCCACTTCAACACCGAATGCTTTGACTTCTGCCATGGCAGCGTCTTTTTCACCAAAGCCATTCATCATGATGTTGGCACCTTCTGCCGCCAAGGCCTTGGCAATACCCAAACCAATGCCACTGGTTGAACCAGTCACCAAAGCCGTTTTACCTTTCAACATACTCATATTTATTCACTCCAAAAATCATTATCAATAGTTTAACTAGGCATTTCTGGTTGCAAGGTCACATGATCAATCTCATGCTTCTCTCGCAACATCGCATTAATTTTCTCCATCGTGATGGGCCAATCTTGAAGATCTCTGATTTCTACATGACCAATCAACGCAGGATGTCCTGCCGACATCTCCCAAATATGTAAATCATGAACAGCCAAAACGCCATCAATCGCTTGCAAATCTTTTCCGACTTGCACATAGTCAATGTGATGAGGCACACCTTCCATCAAGAAGTGATAAGACTCTTTGAGCACTTCGATGGTCGAACGTAAGACCAAGAAACACACAAAGATCGATAAGAGTGGATCAATCAACATCCAACCCGTTGATTGAATCACCACACCAGCAATCAAGGCTGCCAGAGAACCTAAAAGATCTCCCATGACATGCACAAGTGCCGCTTTGGTGTTGACACTTTTCTTATCTTTTGACAAGACCCACGCCACCACCAAGTTGATGCACAAACCAATGATGGCCACCACAGTGACTGTTTGCCCTTGAACTTCATGGTGTGTATTGAAACGAGTCAAGGCTTCAATCGCAATCCAAACCACCAAGACCAACATGGCCAAGCCATTGATGAATGCTGCCAATGATTCAGAACGACCATACCCAAAAGAATGCTTGATCGATGGGGGTCGTTTGGCAATGACTTGTGCCAGCAAAGCCAAACCTAAGGCCGCGGCATCGGTGACCATGTGACCCGCATCAGAAATCAAGGCCAAAGAATTGGCCCAAAAACCAGCAAAGGCTTCAATACCGGCAAATGAAAAAGTTAACAGTAGGGCTGTTAAAAGAATGCCGGTTCTTTGTGTCTCTCGATAATGCAGATGCTGCGCATCGCCCCTCTTGTGCGCATGCAAATGAGTGGCTTGGCGAGCATCTGTCATTGTGAGTTTGTTTTAAACGGCGCTGGTATCGAGTTGGCAACCTGTTTTAGAAATCACTTCTTCTTTCGTCACACCGGGTGCTAACTCAATTAATTTCATGCCAGATGGCGTGACATCGATCACTGCCAAATCAGTGATGATGCGATTGACCACACCCACACCTGTTAGAGGCAGAGTACAGCTTGGCAAAATTTTGATGTCTTCAGTGCCATCTTTTTTCTTGGCCACATGTTCCATGAGGACCACCACATGCTTCACGCCGGCTACCAAGTCCATCGCACCACCCATGCCTTTGACCATCTTGCCAGGAATCATCCAATTGGCAAGATCGCCTTTTTCGCTGACTTGCATGGCACCCAAAATCGCAATATTGATTTTGCCGCCACGAATCATGCCAAAGGAATCAGCCGAAGAAAAAATCGCTGAGCCAGGCAATGTGGTGATGGTTTGTTTACCGGCATTGATCAAATCTGCATCGACTTTGTCTTCGGTCGGAAATGGCCCAATACCCAATAAACCATTTTCTGATTGCAACCAGACTTCAATGTCTGCGGGCACATGATTGGCCACCAAGGTTGGCAAGCCAATGCCTAAGTTGACGTAATAACCATCTTTTAATTCTTTGGCTGCGCGTGCAGCCATTTCATCACGATTCCATGCCATGATTTACTCCTTAAGCCTTGCTAACAGTGCGCTGTTCAATGCGCTTCTCTGGGTTTTGATTCAATACGATGCGATGCACATAAATACTTGGGGTATGAACATCAGCAGGCTCAAATGTGCCGTTTTCAACAATCTCTTCGACTTCGACCACCGTGATTTTTCCAGCCATGGCACACATTGGGTTGAAGTTGCGTGCAGTGTGACGATAAATTAAGTTACCGGCTTTATCCGCTTTCCACGCTTTAACCAAAGCAATGTCAGCCACCAATGAACGTTCCATGACGTATTTTTCGCCATCAAACTCACGAATCTCTTTACCCTCAGCCACAATCGTGCCCACACCCGTTTTAGTGAAGAAAGCCGGAATGCCACAACCACCGGCACGCAATTTTTCAGCCAAAGTTCCTTGAGGTGTGAACTCAAGTTCTAGCTCACCCGCCAAATATTGACGCTCAAACTCTTTGTTTTCTCCAACATAAGAAGAAATCATTTTTTTGATTTGGCGTGTCTCTAATAATTGACCCAAACCAAAGCCATCAACGCCGGCATTGTTTGAAATGGCCGTTAAATTTTTGGCTCCCGTATCTCGAAGTGCAGCAATCAATGCTTCTGGAATGCCACATAAACCAAAACCACCCACTGCAAAGGTTTGACCATCTTTAACAATGTCTGCCAATGCTTCTTTTGCAGAACCGTAAATCTTATTCATTCAAAACTCCCTATTGAACCGCTATTTTTGTAGCAAAACATGTGCCAAACCCCTAGTTATATACCATTCTATTGACGCTCAGTTGACAGTTGCACCAAATCAACTCATCAAAATGACTAAAAGCATGGAAATACTGGGCTTATTTACCGTTATAGTATCTAGATAAAAGCTTGTTTTAAGTGAGAAATCGATACTTTTAGTCGATGAGTCTCAAGAGTTCATTTGGAGATAGGATGAATACCAGCGCTGAATTATTGGCCGAATATGGCCCCCGTGAATCGATGGACTATGACTTGGTCATTGTCGGCGGAGGACCTGCTGGCTTATCCGCGGCCATTCGCATCAAACAATTGAGTGCTGAAAAAGGTCGCGATCTCTCCGTCTGCGTCCTTGAAAAAGGCTCTGAAGTGGGTGCGCATATTTTGTCTGGCGCCGTAATGGATCCCATCGGCATCAATGAACTCATCCCTGACTGGAAAGAACAAGGAGCCCCACTTCATACGCCCGTATCTGAAGACCGCTTCATGTTTTTAACTGAAGACAAGTCATACACCACCCCTCAATGGATGCTGCCCGCTTGCTTTAAAAATCATGGCAACTACATTGTGAGTCTATCTAACTTCACCAAGTGGTTAGGTGCACAAGCAGAGAGTTTGGGTGTTGAAATTTTTGCGGGCTTTCCAGCCGCAGAAATTTTGTACGGTGAAAACGGTGAGGTCGTAGGCGTGGCCACGGGTAACTTGGGTGTGGGCAAAGATGGTCAGCCAACTGAGAATTTCCAATTGGGCATGGAGTTGCGCGCCAAGTACACTTTATTTGCAGAAGGTGCACGCGGTCACTTGGGTAAACAGTTAATTGAAAACTACGCCTTAGATGCTGGCAAAGATCCTCAGAGTTATGGCTTGGGCATCAAAGAGCTTTGGGAAATCGATCCCGCACTTCATCAAGAAGGTCTTGTGATACACACCGCAGGTTGGCCCTTAGAAGCTGACACTTATGGCGGATCTTTTTTGTATCACTTAGAAAACAATCAGGTGGCGGTTGGCTTTGTGGTGGGTTTGAATTATCAAAATCCCTACCTCAGCCCCTATGAAGAATTTCAGCGCTACAAGACACATCCTTCGATTCGTCGTTTCTTGGAAGGCGGCAAACGCATTGGTTATGGCGCGCGCGTGATCACTGCCGGTGGTTTGAATAGCCTGCCCAAAACAGTATTCCCAGGAGGCGCCTTGATTGGTTGTGATGCAGGCTTCTTGAATGCCTCACGCATCAAAGGCAGTCATGCGGCAATCAAGTCAGGCATGTTAGCCGCTGAAGCTGCTTTTGAAGCGATTGACTCCAATCGATCCGGTGATGAATTAAGCGCTTACCCAGACGCCTTTGAACAAAGCTGGTTGCATCAAGAGTTAAAGAAATCTCGCAACTTCAAACCATGGATGAGCAAAGGTTTGTATGTGGGTACCTTGATGGTGGGCATCGAGCAAAAATTATTCGGTGGTCATGTGCCCTGGACCATTCACAGTCAGTATGCTGATCACGAGTATTTAAAACCCGCGGATCAGTGTGAAAAAATTGAGTATCCAAAGCCAGACGGAAAAATTACTTTTGATCGTTTGTCTTCCGTATTTTTATCCAATACCAATCACGAAGAAAATCAACCTGCCCACTTGACCTTGAAAAATGCAGTGGTTCCCGTGATTACCAATTTACCGGTATTTGATGGACCAGAGCAACGTTATTGCCCGGCAGGTGTGTACGAGTATGTGGCTAGTGAGAACGGACAGCAATTACAAATCAATGCGCAAAATTGTGTTCATTGCAAAACTTGCGACATCAAAGATCCAACACAAAATATTGTTTGGCTCAACCCTGAAGGTGGCGGCGGTCCAAATTACACAGGGATGTAATTCAAGGGTGTTCAACTCTCACACGAGTCATGCACCAGTAGCCCAATAGACTGCTCAGCGCTGCCAAGCCAAAGACATGGTGAGGGGCCAGGTATTCCCATACCCATCCTGCAAATAATCCTCCCACTGTGCCGCCAATCCCATAAGAGACGGTGGTGTAAAGCGCTTGTCCACGAGCTTGCAAAGGTCCCTTGAACCAAGTTTGGAGCATCTTGATGCTGGCACTGTGATGTGCACCGAAGGTGGCCGCGTGCATGATTTGCGCCAAAATCAAGACCCACAGCTCTGGCAGATAAGCCATGAGTGCAAAACGCAAACCCGCAATCAAATAGGCGGCGATCAAAATGTTCTTTGTGGTGAATCTGGCAAAAAAGTAACTTTGAAAGTAAAAAAATATCACTTCTGCCAAAACACCCAACATCCAAAATAATCCAATCTCCCCTTTGGTATACCCCAATCGATCCAAGTAGAGAGAATAGAAAACATACAAAGCCGCGTGCCCAAAGATCATCCAAAAGTTGGCCGATAGGAACCATTGCACGTGTCTATTTTTCAATACGTGTGTGAATTTCACATGAGCCTGTTGAACGGCATCGATTGGTGGTTCACGCAAGGTGGTGGTCAAGACCGTCATGATCAATAAAGCAATCACACCAAACCAAGGAAAGCTTTGGATGCCAAAGTTTTCAAACCAAGCGCCAGCTCCCAAGACCATGGTGATGAACCCAATTGAGCCCCACAGTCTTAATCGCCCATAACGACGATCAAAGTCATTATTTTTATAGAGGGCATGCACCGTGGCCGCCTCACCCAAAGGCATCAAACTACTGATGACGGTATTGAGTAAAAACATCCAAATGAGTAAGGCAATGTAACTGTCAAAATAAAAAATGCCTGAAAAGATGATGCAAGCCAAGAGTGAAGTCACTCGCATGATGCCCAAACGATCACGACGCATGTCAGCCAACCAACCCCAGGCAAAAGGTCCTAAGATGCGCGTGATTTGGAACATCGACATCAATGCGGCGATTTCGATGGCGCCAAAATCTCTACTCGCAAAGTAAAGACTTGCATAGGGCGACATGAGCCCGATGTAGGCAAAGTAGAAAAAGAAAAAAGCTGCAAAAGCCAGCCGTACCAGACCGGTCATGCGCTGACTCTAACTATGAACGTTGTGCAGGAATAACCGGCGTGCTGACTTTGACATCGCCGCATTGAGCACGATGACGCAAGACGTGATCCATGATCACCAAGGCCAACATGGCTTCGGCAATCGGTGTTGCGCGAATACCCACGCAAGGATCGTGACGACCTTTGGTTTGAATGACGGTGGCCTCACCTGCACGGTTGATGGATTGTTTCGGAGACATGATCGATGACGTGGGTTTGATGGCAATCGAAACCACCACATCTTGACCACTGCTGATTCCACCTAAAACACCACCAGCGTTGTTGCTAGCAAATCCATTGGCAAACATTTCATCGCCGTGCTCACTGCCCTTTTGCGCCACACTCTGAAAGCCTGCACCAATCTCAACGCCTTTGACCGCATTGATGCCCATCATGGCATGCGCAATGTCGGCATCTAATTTATCAAAAATAGGCTCGCCCAAACCCACGGGCACATTTTTGGCAACCACAGTCAATCGTGCACCACAAGAATCTCCTGCTTTACGCAATTGATCCATATAGGCTTCAAGCTCAGGAATGATTTTGGCGTTGGGAGCAAAGAAAGGATTTTGTGAAATCTGCGCTTTGTCTTCAAACGGAATATTTAACTCCCCCAATTGAGTCATGTAACCATAAAACTCAATGCCATGGTGCTCGGCCAACCATTTTTTGGCCACCGCTGCAGCAGCCACCACAGGCGCTGTTAAACGAGCCGATGATCGACCACCACCTCGAGGATCACGAATGCCATATTTATGCCAATAGGTATAGTCGGCATGACCCGGTCTGAAACTATCCAAAATATCACCGTAGTCTTGACTGCGTTGATCGGTATTGCGAATCACCAAGGCAATCGGAGTGCCTGTGGTCTTACCCTCAAACACCCCAGAAAGAATTTCAACTTTGTCTGCTTCCTGACGTTGTGTCACGTGACGTGAGGTACCTGGCTTGCGACGATCGAGGTCGCCTTGAATGTCTTCTTCAGTCAAAGACATGCCCGGAGGACAGCCGTCTACGACTGCGCCAATTGCGGGTCCATGAGATTCACCAAAAGTGGTGATGCGAAATAAGTGTCCTAGTGTGCTTCCAGCCATGCCTAGATTATGACATTGCTCGAGCCTTTTAGCTTGATTTTGCTAAAGAAGTTGCTGATTACTTGGTATTGGCGCTGGTATCTTCAGCCGCAGGCCAATCACGAATGTAGGCTTTGAGCATCGAGTTTTCAAAGCTTTGGGCTTCGACCACGGCTTTGGCCACATCATAGAAAGAAATCACGCCATTCAAGGTATTGCCATCCAAGACTGGCAAGTAACGCATGTGTTTATCTAACATGATGCGACGTGCTTCATCCAGATCCATCTCAGAAGTGCAGGTCATGGGGGACTTTTCCATCACATCACCGACGTGAGCCGTGCCCAAGTTGCCATGATTGGTCGCCAAAGTATTGATCACTTCACGGAAGGTCAAAATACCGACCAACTCTGAGTACTGCATCACCACCAAAGAGCCAATGTCTTTTTCCGCCATGATGTGAACCGCAGCAGAAAGTGATGTGTCCGGAGCCACTGTGTAAAGAGTCGCGCCTTTGAATCGCAAAATATCACTGACTTTCATCTTGGCTCCGTTCGTTTTAATTTGAATGTTTTATGAGAAACAGTCTATCAGCAGGCTTTCCCACGGGAAAGTACCGCCTTATCAGGACTTACCCCACCCCCTCAACAAGGATTTAGCGGGGGCGACGCTCCCAGGCTCTCACAATGGGCATATTGGCCACCACCGTGGCGCCCGCCAAAGTGACCCACCAGGTGAGATAAATCCAGACCAAAAATAGCGGCAAGATGGCAAAAGCGCCGTACACGGTCTTATAGATAGGGTAATTCGCCACAAACCAGGTAAAACCTGCCTTGGCTAATTCAAAGACAATGGCAGCGCCCACACCACCCCAAAGCGCATCACGCCACTCCACTTTGTCATAGGGCAAGATTTTGTAAACCAAGGTAAAAGATAAGGTGGAGAGGATGATCGGGAAAACCTCTGCCATGAAATTAAAGCCTTGCGTCAAAGGACCAATCAATCCTTTGGAGGCACTCAAAACCATGGAACTGAGATAAATACTTAAGCCCAACAATAAAGGGCCCATGACGGTGGCCACCAAATGAATGCCAATTCTTTTTAGAAAAGGTCGAGGATTTTGAACTCCCCAAATCCGATTAAAGGCATTTTCGACGGTGATCAAAGTAAAGAAAACACCGATGACCAAACCCAAGGTGCCAAAAATGGTTAACCCTTTTGCCTTTATGGCAAATTGGTTCAAATACATCAAAATGGGGTCCCCAATCGCACCAGGAATGAGGTTGTCCGATAACCATTCTTGAAAAGCTCGACGCAACTTAAGAAAGCTGGGCATGGCCGCCAACATCGAGAAGGAAACCGTTACCATAGGCACAATCGACAAGATGGTCGTAAATGATAGGCTGGCCGCCATCTCATTGATACGCACCAGCTTGGCGCGACCGCGCATATAGCTAAAAAAATCGGAGATAGAGTCTTTATGACGAATTACTTGCACAGCTCTATCATAAGCAAGATATCGAAATGAGTACAAATCCATGACAAATAAAGACATTGAAATATTGGTTCTCTATTACTCAAGACACGGTGCCACGCGTCAATTGGCAGAGCTGATTGCTGAAGGCATTGAAAAAGTTCCTGGCGTCACTGCTCGCCTTCGAACCGTGCCTGCAGTCTCTGCCGTGTGCGAAGCAACAGAATCGGACATACCAGCTTCTGGACCGCCTTATGTTGAAAACAAGGATTTACAAGAATGTGCTGGCTTGGCCTTGGGCTCACCCACTCGCTTTGGCAACATGGCTTCAGCCATGAAATATTTCCTCGACAACACCACCTCAGAATGGTTGTCAGGTTCTTTGATTGGTAAACCGGCTTGCGTGTTCACCAGCACTGGGAGCATGCATGGCGGTCAAGAGAGTACTTTGTTATCCATGATGATTCCGTTGATGCATCACGGCATGGTAATGGTGGGCTTACCTTACAGTGAGCCTGAACTCATGAACACGCAAACGGGCGGTAGCCCTTACGGTGTGACTCATTTTGCAAAAGCCGATGGCTCAGCGCCAATCTCCGCTGAAGAGAAAAAATTAGCACTGGCTCAAGGTCAACGTTTGGCTGAAATTGCGCGTAAATTATCTGCATGAACACGCCCATCACCTCACACCCTGAACTAAAACCCAAAGACCATTGGCGTTTGATCGCTTGGTTTGCTTGGTTTGCTTTGATTGCACTTTGTATTTTGTGGGAAGCAGTTCTTGCCCCTATTAAACCGGGCGGCTCTTGGGCAGTGATCAAAGCCCTACCTTTACTATTTGCTCTCAAAGGAATTTGGCAAGCGCGGAACTACACGATGCAATGGGCTTCGATGTTGGTCATGCTGTATTTCATTGAGGGCGTGGTGCGACTGAATGACAAAGGCTTATCGGCTGTCATGGCCGGCCTTGAAATTATTTTTAGCCTCATTGCATACTTTGCACTGTTGGCTTATTTGAAACCTTTAAAGAAAATTGCCAAACTCAAAAAAGCTGAAGAAGAGGCTCTTAAATCAAACACTGAAGAAAAAGTTAAATAAGAAGCTCAATCTCAAGTGAGTTAATAATCAATAAAAGAATAATTGAGGAAGACAAGATGTCATTAACAGATCAAGAATTGGTTCTTGCACTACAAAAGATTGTTGGTAAAGATCAGGTGATCACGGCACCCGATGATCTTGAGCCCTACTTAGTCGATTGGCGCAAACGTTATCGCGGTCAAGCCATCGCTGCCTTAAGACCCGGATCGACCGAAGAAGTGTCAGAGATCGTGAAATTATGCGTGGCCAATCATGTGGCGATCGTGCCTCAAGGTGGCAATACGGGCATGTGCGGCGGCGCCACCCCTAATCCAACGGGTCGACAAGTAGTGATTTCTTTACAACGCATGAATCGTGTGCGTGCGATAGACACCTCGAACCAAACCATCACAGTCGAAGCCGGTGTGATTTTGCAAGCCGTACAAGAAGCCGCCGCCGCGGCTGACCGTTACTTCCCTTTGAGCTTGGGTGCTGAAGGCAGTTGCATGATTGGTGGCAATCTTTCCACCAACGCAGGTGGCACTTCTGTTTTACGTTATGGCAATGCACGTGAATTGTGCTTGGGTCTCGAAGTGGTGATGCCCAACGGTGAAATTTTGAATAGCTTGCGGGGTTTGCGTAAGGACAATACGGGCTACGATTTGCGAGATTTGTTCATTGGTGCCGAGGGCAGCTTGGGCATCATCACGGCCGCTGTCATGAAACTCTTTCCTAAACCTGTGGCCAATTGGACCGCTCTTGTGGCCGTACCGAGCGCAGAGGCGGCTGTAGAACTTCTCAATCGTTTTCAGGCAGGAGCTTCAGCACAACTGACCGGTTTTGAAATGATGTCTGATGAAAGTTTGGCACTTTTGAAACATTACTACCCTGCTTTAGCCAGCCCTTTAGAAACCCCAGCTTCAGGCCCTAATCCCTACGAAGTTTTGGTAGAAATTTCTGATTACGAAAGCGAAGAGCACGCCATGCAGTTAATGGAGTCAATCTTAGAAGGCGCTTTGGAATCTGGTTGCGCCACCGACGCCGCCATTGCCAGCAACTTGACACAAGCTCGCAAATTTTGGGATATGCGCGAGCACGTGCCCTTAGCACAGGCGGACGATGGTCCGAACATCAAACACGATGTTTCTTTACCAATTTCTGCGATTCCGAGTTTCATCACTACCTGTAATCAGATGCTCAGAGATCGATATCCAGGTGTGCGAGTGATTAATTATGGGCATTTGGGGGATGGTAATTTGCACTACAACATTGCTGGTCCCACATCGGCTCAAACGGAAGAGTTCTTTACGAGCAAATCCAAAGAGATTCAGGCCTTGGTGTATACCGAAGTTGAAAAACTCAATGGTTCCATCTCAGCAGAGCATGGTGTTGGGCAACAGAAGGTGGGCTACTTAAAAGGTCACCGAGGCACAGTGGCTTTGGGTGTGATGCAAGCAATTAAGAAAGCTTTAGATCCTCACAACTTGATGAACCCAGGAAAAGTCATCGCGACTGATTGAGAATGACTCAATCAGTTCTTATTTGGCGGTGGCTTGCAACATGCAGTTTGAAATATCTGAGAAGTATTTCAAAGCCGCTGGGGTGGGTTCGATGTATTTTTTGCGACCATCGGACTCAACCACATAAGTCACCATATTTTTGTCACGCAATTGCTTGAGGCGGGCATGCAAGGTCGCTGGAGAACCAATCTCACGCATAGCAATCGCGTCACTCACGAGTAGACGCTCACCATTCTTCCAATGAGTGGCAACTTCGTTAAGCAGTTGATTTTCAGTGGCATCTAATTTCGGAAAGCTAGGAAGCTCTTCAATGGAGCGCACCAAATTTAAAAAGCGAAAGTAAATCTCTTGCAAGTCTTTGTTTTTCATTGACTCATTGTCTCCAGGGCTATTATCTTTTTATTCTTTGCTGAAATTATAGGTCAATTTATTGTTAAAAGTGTTAGATGTAACAAAAGTGACACTTTCTTATTGACTATCTTATTGACTATCTGGCCTTCGGCAAAACAGAGCAAAGTTTCTTAAACTATTCTTTTCAATCTATAAAAAAGAGACAAACACTCATGAAATTATTCACAGCAGAAAAATTAGGTGCGATTGCCATCCAAAATCGTTTGGTCATGGCCCCGCTGACGCGCATGAGAGCAGGTGCTGGCGATGTACCAGGAGATTTAGCCGCCACTTAT
>JACCEB011922685.1_pt1 | contig 17228 bp, 29 predicted proteins | sample 7454761 | NCBI WGS metagenome assembly JACCEB01 (sample SAMN15323454, study PRJNA562643) | freshwater metagenome | isolation source: river surface water | place: USA:Blue River Watershed | collected 2017-08-18 | reverse complement strand
AACAAAAATGGCTGGCCCTCAAGGATTCGAACCTCGGCTGCCGGAATCAAAATCCGGTGTCCTACCACTAGACGAAGAGCCAATAATCTGGTGCCAAAGGTTGGAATCGAACCAACGACACACGGATTTTCAATCCGTTGCTCTACCGACTGAGCTACTATGGCGTGGTATCAGTAGGTGGATTTGAACCACCGACCTACGCCTTATCAGGGCGTTGCTCTACCAGCTGAGCTATACTGATATCTAAATTAGGACGAGCTACTTGTTTCCACACAAGCCCTCGATTGAGCAGTTACTCTGTCCATCTCTTTTTATTCAAAGTCTGTGTGCAGTAGAGAGTCTGCCTATCAGAGTCAGAGAAGATCCACTCCTCGCTAACGGTCTTCTGCCACCGGATCTCTATCGTTAATCAAACGCCATTTTAACGAAAATGGTAACGGGATTTGGTGGAGAATAACGGGATCGAACCGTTGACCCCCTGCTTGCAAAGCAGGTGCTCTCCCAGCTGAGCGAATTCCCCAAATATCTGGAGCGGGTAGGGAGAGTCGAACTCCGCGATCTTCAGCTTGGAAGGCTGCTGGACGCCCCTTGTCCTGTCTACCCGCGTATTGGTGGGTGAGGATGGATTCGAACCAACTCAGCCGTAAGGCAACAGATTTACAGTCTGCCGCGACTCTCCAACTTCGCCGCTCACCCAATACAAAAATTTTAAACTGTCCATGTTATAGTAAAGCATTACCTGAATGCGAATTTCGGAGTCGTCTGCGCTACGTCCTAAGCCATTGCAAGAGTTATCTCAGGACTGGGAGATGGCCCTACCCAGCCCGCCTAGTGTATGCGTCCATACACGCTACCTCCGGCAACACTTTACTATAACATGGTACACCGTACGGGAATCGAACCCGTCTCTGCGCCTTGAAAGGGCACTGTCCTAAACCGATAGACGAACGGTGCACGTTATTTTAAATCCACAATGTTAAAGAGCAAGTGCCAAAACAGCACAACAAAACAAAGTATATTACACTTTGCTCTGCTTGTCAAGCTCTTTTTTATGGGAACTTAACAGCACTATTCTGACACGGAACCAAAAATTGGTTCCTTCATATACTGTACTTGACAGTATATGACAAAGGAATCATGCTGTCAAGTGATTTGTTTAGTCTCGAATCTCGTCGTCACTGTTGCGAAAATGCGACGGTTTTGTATGTTTGACGGAAACGCGGCTATTAGGGCTATAGTCGCCCTGACGCTTATCGAGTTCTTGCCAATAGGCTTCTTCGATATTCTCGTCTTCTAAATCTTCAAAATTATATTGATTCTTCAGATTTTTCATAGTGTTACCTTTTTGAGACCTCCAAGTAGTATAAGGTATTACTTTTATTTATCATCTCGGAAAAAACCCGTTAGAAAAAACGTGCTTTTTCCATCGATTGTAGGTTAATTTCTTTCAGCGGAAAATTGCCAAATGATAGTTTAAACAATGCCAAGTCGGTAGGGTTAGAAAACTCTGCAACCACTGCTAGTTTTAATTGCCATGTAGACACATCGTTATCAACGTTTTTAGTAAAGTTAACATTTATGTTGTTCTCTTTAGCCCACGCCCAATAAGGGTCAAGGGTATTTTGAATAGCTGTATCGTATATATAACTGTAATCACTATCGTCGGACATAGATGTTCGAACAATTATAAGTTTATTTTTCATAAACGTCAACGCCTGTTACATACGGAAACTGCGAAAGATTATTGTAGTAATACTCAAATGGTTTTGGATCAATCAAACCGATACGTGCACGACCCAGTCTATACTTTGGTGCAGTGAATTCGTAACCAAACTTATCAGCTTCGACCCCAATGCACCAATCATAAAACTTCTTATAAATTGAGGCTTCTTCGGCCGCTGATCTCTCAACCAAATAGTTGTTTTTGCTAAGTTCAAAGAAGCATGCACCAGAAATATAACTTTGTTGTTTTACTTCCTGATTGGTTACCAATAGTTTGTCATCGGTAAAAAAAGCAGTGCCCAAATCCTTGCCCACTGTCCAAAAGTCACTGTACAAATGACCATCGATATAATTTGATTGGAATCGCATATAGTCAGTGTCTTCGCATTCAGGAAATTGTATATTTCCATTGTTACGAACAACATAAAACTCTTTTTGTTGGTCGCCAAATAAATGTTTGTTTTCGCAGGTGTGTACTAGCTTGTTGAGACGTTCTAGGGCGATTAGAAAATCCTCTGTTGCCGTCTTATTAGCTTGGTGTTCATATAGCTTGTTTTCAAATGCAAAGTGAATAGCATTTAACCGTTTATGCATTTCATCTTTGTTTAAGTCCACAGACAAATAATACTCAGACCCAAACTCAACATAATTGTTTTGGTTGCAGTAATCCAGCTCACTGTTGAGATCAGCAATAACTTCTTCCAATACCAAACCTGACTTGTATTTGTTCCAGCGAATAAAACTTGCTCTGTTCAGCTCTTTGAGAGTCAGCACATTGTTATAAAATTTATCTGCTGTGCTGTTGTCTAGCAGAGTCCATTCGATGGCAAACTCGCCCGGAATATATTCGTGCTGTTTGATTAAACTTGTACCGTTACCATCTGTGGTGCCCACAGGATCTTTACCAAAATATACTACGCATTTTCTCATTCTTCATAGACCTCAATATTGCACACATTAGGATATTTACGTAGGTTCTCGATAAAATAATCCAATGGCTTATCTTCTAATAGACCCAAACATACTCGACCAAGTCGGTATTTGGGTTCTTTGTAATTGTACCCTTGTTCTAATGCACCTGCGTTAAAACACCATGCATAATAATCCCTGTACAAAGACGTATACTCATGATCGCCTACAGTTTGCATAAACGTTTCAGGATTGAATTCGATGCACACTGAGCCTGATATATAGTTTTGCTGTTTTACTTCGCCGCGGCTGACTAGTTCAACATCGTTGGTATAGAATGCTGTGCCCAAGTCTTTGCCCACTGTAAAGAAGTCACTGAACAAGTTTCCGTTATTGTAGATGACTTCAAAACGATTATAATCATCATCGTTGCACTCGGGATACGAGTCTAACCCGCTGTCGCGTATTACGTAAAACAGTTGATTGGTTAAATGATCGCCTTCACAAGCATGAACCAATTTGTTAAGTCGTTCGAGACTAACTAAAAAGTCTTTGGTAGCTGTACCGTTGGCTTGATGCTTGTATAGTTCAGATTCAAATGCAAAGTGAATGGCATTTAATCTACGATGGCGTTCTGCCCAGTCTTGTTCAGGGTACACATAAAAGTCTTTGGTAAAGTTGACGTAGCCTTTGTCACAACAATAATCTAATTCAGCATTTAGCTGTTCAGCCATTTGGTTGAAACTGCCGGCAGATTGATAGCTGTTCCAGTTTATGAATCTGCTGGGTAAATTTTTTTGGGCTTGTATTGTGTTGTAAAATTTATCTGCGGTGCTGTTATCTAGCAGAGTCCAAGTGATAGCAAACTTACCAGAGCCGAACTCTTGTAATAGACAAGTCCCGCTGGGATCAATTGTCCCAACGGGCTCATCGGTAAAATAAATTTTACACTTTTTCTGCATGCACCTATTTAAACTGGTTATACCAGTTCAAGCATATTTCCAGGCACACGCCAATTGGTAGCAAAGATGCCTCCATTGATGCCGCTGGGCTGTTCCTTGACAATAATAAATTTGCGATTGATCTTGGTTACTTCGCCAATCACTGTACGGCCGTTGCGGCCGGTAAACCTAACCTGACTGCCCACAGCCATCTCACGCTTGTTAGCCTTGAGAATCTGATTGCGTCGGTAAGTAATTGCCGCACCAATCGAGCGCAACTGCTCGTCCGTAAAGTCACCAAACATGATAGCGGTGTTAACGTCATTAATAGAAAGATTAGTCATTGTCATTTCTCCTAATTAAGCAACCAACTGATAGGGCTTGTTCCACTGCCCAACATTAATGTCAACATAGTAAGCGGTATTGAAGTAGTCAGTCATTGCGTCCGACTCATCATACCAGTCTGCGCTCTTGAGCTCCTTGATAGCCTGCACAAGAAACTCCTTAGCCTTACCTTCGTAGTGCTCATGAGCCCAATAAGTATTAACTTGAATGCGGTCACCGCCAAAGTCAATCTTACCACTTTTAAGATTCAGCACAATGGTGCTGTGATTGCGAACTGCTAGAGAACCCTTAAGTCCGTACTTCTTCAGCAACGGTTTGATACGGGCGGCAATTTTTGCCTTCTTTTCCTGATTCATGTAAGCCATTTATCGCTCCTTATTTCTCATCCTACATATGTAGTATAGCACAAGGACAGAAAAGGTCAACCGTTTTTTTGATCTTTTTTGCAGAAAAAAATGTTGTTTAAAAACAACAACTTAGCAGATCCTATACAGCAAAAACACCTGTAATTTTGTTGTGTTCGTCCCACATTTGGGCACATTCAACTGCTGGTTTTAATGCTATATGATTATCTCCAATATTGGTAGAATTTATATTCATATGCCATATATTAGATAATCCCTTAAAATGCTTGTAAAAATAACCCATTGTTTTTACATCAATACCGGGATTGAAAACAAAGCATACAGGAATATTCTTCGATGCCATTAATAGATTGAAATATTTTAAAGCATGATAGTTGGCTCTGATTAGCCAACGCGGACTAATTGATGTATAGAGTTTTTCTGCGGCTTCAAGGATATTCATATCCCTGGGATCTTTTCTTTTAACAAACAATTGATATGCCGCAGACTCTTTGTCGAGCATTGCCAAATAATAAAACAATTGCATGTTCTCCAACCAATAGTGTTGAAAAAACTTATTTGTAGATTCAGCAAGTGTCGCATGTATTGTTGAATTTCCATTCAACGAATCCTTGATCAAGTCAGGGTGACTCAATGCTGAATCATAATATGACAACGGAAGGGTTGCATCGGTGGTTGGTTCAAATTTAAGTGGAGCGCCTTCAACGCGAAAGAAATCGGGTACTTGAAAAATAGCACCATCAAAATCCCAGTCTTTGTCCATGTACTTGTGTTCAAATTCATTGACAATATTAACAGCATTATTGCCGCCGAAGCCCATGTGTATTGTGGTGCCACCATAGGGCAACAGCCATTGTCTGGCCCAATGTGTTTGCTCATTGTCGTACCGAGCAAAACTATCACCTATAACTAATAATTTAAAGGACAAGGTTATCTCTCATTTTAAATTTTTCGTGCGACCAACAATTGACTCTTGCAGGTTTTGTAATGGTGCATGCATATAACTCGCGATCATATGTAACAACACGATTGCCTTCTCTCAAAACTCTCAAAATAACTTTATTGTTAACAATGTTCAGTTTATAAAATACAGTCGTATTATATTTAACGTATGTGACATTAAACGAAAAACCCGAGAAGTCTCTCAATACGTCACGAAGTTTGTATACACCGCAACTGCCTTCGCACAGCAACAGTGTATTACTTTTGAGATTAACACTGAATCCGCTGTAATCACCACTGTCGCGATGATGCACAATATCAGAATACTGCACAACTTCGTCAGCGTGAGCAACAGAAGAAATAAACAGCAAGGCAGTAATTAGATATTTAATCATTTAGAATATCCTGATTGCGTAGATAAGGAACAATAACCGACTCTGTAAAAAGTTCGTGTGCATCCGGTGATGGGTGCATCTTGTCTTCTAGGAACTTATCTGGATGATGTTGTAGCGTCCATTCGTATTCACCTAGAGTGCATACTCTGTTGGTCATATCCAACTGTTTGATTAGGTACGAAGAATAAAAGTTCTCACCATACATATCAATGAAACGATCAAGCTCATTGTTCATGGTCATCCAGTGATACTGTATTCCGTGTAGCTTACAAAAGTTCTGTACCTGTAACATGTTCCACAGTGTGGCATCAAACTGTTGATGGTCATTGTCGTAGCTCACATACCATTCTTCAACGCCCGGAACATTTAACCAGCTGGGATTAAACCAAATCCAGCTGGGTTGGTTGGTGTCAACGATTTCGTTGAGATAGTTTGATCCTTGACTTATAGTTATTGTATCATGTGCAGATCGGAAATGTTCTGCGGTAAAAATATTAGTTCTATTATCAGTTAAGAACGCTTTACGTGCAAGACCACTCCACATCAACAATAAAACAATTTCATTACCGGCATATTTTTCCAGTGCTTGAGAGCACATAAACACAGCCTTTCTAGCAATAAGATCATTGCCAGTACTGCCCATTCCTGTGTGCAGTATCAAGTCGCTGTTGACAAAATGATCAGCTACAAAGGCCGGCCATGTTCGTTTGGTTGACCATTTGGTAAAATGTTCACTGAAACTACAACCAGATGTCAACAGGGCTTTAACTGTCATATGTTAGTTATAAGGCTGATTTCGCCAAGACTCTGAATCGTGTTTTTCGTCTTGATCATACGCCCAACCTAGTGCTTTCATCATTTTATGTTTTACAAGTAAGTTAGGCTGACGAAATCGTTCAGTGTCGTTGAAGCCCAGCATAACACCAATCTCACAAACTGCACCACTGCGACAAATACCTGCAAAACAATGTACAACAACATTCATTCTGTTATCAAGTGCATGTTGTAATAGTCTTGCAAGTTCTTCAGCCTGTGTGTCGCTGATTTTCATTGATTCATCATCGACATGATCATCACGCTCAACATCAAGGAATTCAAACCTGTGAATTTCTTTGAACTTGTGAGCAGGTGTCGGCCACCAGCTGGTGCCAGTATCCATGATTTGTATCAGCATACTGTTCTCACCTGCATCATGATGGAAGCGGGTAGGAATATCAGCGGCTGCTACATTTTCAATAAAAGGCATGTTAACCTCGTCTCATCCTTGAAATCTCAATAGCCTGCTCATCGTTAATAACAGGTACAGCATTGCTCTTGTGCATAGTAGCAATACCTTTGATCAATGTACCAGTGTACACTTTTGGTACGGGCTTTGCTGTATTACCTTGCATACTATTAAGGCTAGGGTACATTTCCTTGTGTTGACGAATACGATCCATCACAGGATCATGTTTTACTTCGAGCGGAACAAACTTCTGCCTTGTAGTTTTTACTTTTCCGTGTAGTGCATCAACATATTCTTCAAACGTAGGTTTAGCAAGACCGAGACGCTTGTTCTGCTTGCACTTCTCACGCCATCCATCCATCCAACGATTCATCTGTGCCTGCGTAACTTTTTCTTTACGCTGGCGATAATTTGTTGTGGTAAGATAAGGTCCTACAAGATGCATTGTCATGGCAATTAATCCTTGTGACCAAGTTTACGAAATGCAATATCGGTCTGAGTACGTTTGAATTCTTGAATAGATTCATATGCGCCGCCTAGCGACCAGCACATGAACAACACTGAAGCACCGCCTAGAACCAAAGAAATTGTCTGCGGCGAAACATATCCATTATCAACAAAAAATGATGCTATAAAATATACTGCAACAAATGGCAATGAAACACAAACGCCTATTGCAATACGCTTTAACTGTTTAATAAGTTCTTCCATCTTTTAAACCCCATTTAATTTTTAGCCAAATACGCTCATGGATATAATAGTCGATACTGAGCAAAATATGCAGTGCTGTAGAAAAGCCTGCGGCACTACCTAAATCTCCAGTAAACATATATGTCCACAAGATGGTGAACAGCCACGCAGTAATCCTGTAGCTGATCATTCTAATTATAGTACGAAAATGAGTTTCTGTCAACTCTGATCTCCTTCGTTAAAGTTGTCGTCTTGTATATTAAATTCATTGCTGATAGTCATGCCACCTGCATTGTACAGTGGCACATAAGCATCAGGACCAAAACCTAAACGATCATAAATCAAATATCTAAAAGATCCACCTTCAAGTGCATGTGCAAGAACATGCTTAAAAACCCATGCAGTAACAGCTAGTTTGGTCTCATAATCACAGTTTTCTACTAACTGTGGCCATGTTTCTTTAACGTATGCATCGCGCTTACGCAATGTATCACCAATATTTTGTAGCAACTCCGGGGTAAGTGCTATTAGCCCTTCTCCGGTCATTGCTGAATCAAGTAAAGACTTATCAGTGTTGTTTAGTTTTGGATCTTCATTCATAGTGTCACCTTTGTTCCAAATGGATTTTTTTCATCACCAAATCTACTGCTACCTTCTTCAACAGCCATTTCCATGTCCCAACGACTGGGATAATGTCTAAGCAAATTACCAGCGCGACGTCTAATTTCTTTTGGTACTCGTGGAGTCTTTTTAGGATCTAGTAGATCACGCAAAAAATCGTATGTATAATTAACGGCTCGTGTTCGTTCGCTAGCGATAGTCATATCAAATCCCAAAGTGTTTCTTGATAGCTTCTTTGCATTTAATGATAGTGGCACGGAACTGTCCTTGGTCAAAGGTTGTGTATACATGATCCTTGGCTGTATTTTCTACAGCAATGTAACACTCAGCAATAATTAGTTCAGCTAACCTGTGTGCCTGTTCAATGCTGATCCACTTGCCGCTGACGTCTGTGCCTGCTTGATTTATTAGTTGTTGTATTTTTTCATTCTTCATAATCTTCATCTGTTTCTGTTACAGTCAGACCTGCTAGGTATTGATCGTAACGCTTTTTAATTAAATGTACCAGTTTCCTATCGCGGTATGAATATACATCGGGTAGTTTAAGATTAACCACAGGTTTGCGAGTAATGCCAATATCAATTAACTTCGACCTGACTGTAACTTCGTGTTCGGTATCGGCACACACAATCTCATCTGCCCACTCTAACAATACTTGATCTATTAGATTAAGTGCATAGTCGGGATCGATACCTACACTGCGAGTATTGTAGTTATATGGATCGCTGGCTAGTGTATGAGCGATTGTGGGACTGCGAAGCAAACCCCCACTGCAAACAGCTAGTACTCGCTTGTACTTGCCTTGGAACTTGTTTGATGCATTACCAATGCGTTCTTGGGTTTGCCAATAGATGTCGTCATTTGGATCCATTTTTTACCAATGATGAATTGCGTTAGCGATGATTACAAAACAAGTAACTGTGTGAATAACAACCCAGAAGGTTTTTAGAAACAATGCAATACGTGCTTCTTTGCGAGTTAGAATAGGAACATCCGGACGATCATCATCGGTATGACCCATCAAGTGTCCTGTAGCTCTTGCCCAAATTTTTTCTAAACTATTCACATTTAACCTTTATAACGTTCTGCTAGATAGCGATCGTGTCGCTTCCAAATGCCTTTATCTATGAATCCCCATTCGCGTACTGTGGGACCAGGAATAAACAGTGTCCAGGTATCTACACCAGGTTCAAGTTCAACTCTGTGCAATGCTTTAGCACTTGCCCAATTTATTGTACCTGCACCCCTCCAAAACTTTCCTTTTGGTGTGTGTTCCCAATATCCACCTTTAAGGATAATAGTGATAAACGGCCACGGGTGATCATGCAAATCATCCGGATCGCTTTTATGAAAATTATGCAAGAATACATTAAATGGAAACCATTTACGATCTTTCAAAAATAGATAATAGCGAGTAAGATACGGGGCATCACTTTCCCGATCTAAAATAACACGTTTGCGTCCAATACGCTCTAAGAGTTTCAGCATCATACAGCAAGTATAACACCTTTTAATGTATCTGTCAACCGTTTACAATAAGTCTAACAAGAGCAAATGTGTCGATAGTGGTCAACATCAAATAGTTAGCTAACATGCCTGTGCTACCACGAGTGTATGCACAATAAGCAAAAACTGCACAATGACTGATGAATAAAGGATATAAGATTAGAAAAGGCGGGTTTGGCAAAGTAAGTGCCATTACTACAGCACACCCAATGCTGGTAAACCAGGCAGTAACTTCTAATACTGTTCGTATCTTATTCTCTGCCCAGTCTTCGCGGATATATTCAACAACTGAACTTATTAATGCTTTCATTCGCCAATGGGGAAGTGAGTTTTAAGTGCTTCCAATTTATCTGCGTATTCAGCAATATGTGCAAGCTCTAGTTCAATAGCAGTCATGATATCGGTATGGTCATGGATAGCAATTGGATTACTAAGAATAACTTCAATGTTCATTTTGTGCTTTTGAATGTGTGATTCAAAATGTGCCGCGCTGGCTCTGATTAAATTTTTTCTAAGTAGTTCCATAATATTCTAGCCTTTCAATATCTTGTTCATTTGTTTCGCTGCCATATTGTATTTCAATAATGACTAAGTCGTCTTTGCTTTCGTTGTATAGTTGGTGCCACTCGCCTACTTTAACAACAAAAATATCATGCTGATAAATGTCAACCAGTGCATAGTTCTTTAGTGGTTCAGGGTCTTTGGAATGCTTTACTATACCTTTACCATTCTTAACAAACCATACTTCACTACGTTTATTGTGCTTTTGATAGCTGATACCTTTGCCGGACTTGATTACAAGTTCTTTGACTTTGCACCCGGTCGTGGTATACAAGTCTGCAAATTTACCCCATACACGTTCTTCTGTATGTGTAGCAAGTGCATCGCGTAGGATCCAACTGCTACTATTGGCTTTATTTTCTCCGCCAATGCCAAATGCAAAAGTTATACCATCAACACGCATTTCAGGAATATTTTCTTTGGTGCGGTCGCCGCCATTGCAAAAAATTATTGTGCTGTTGGGATATAAAATTTTTACTTGCTCTAATCCATCAACCGCAGTATTATCTGCATCATCAAACCCTAGTACAAGACTAACATTTTTAAAATTTTCTAAAATGTTTTTTCTTTCAACAAAGGGCATGAAAGGCTTACCTTTTTTACGAGTAAGCCAGTCATCACTGTTTAGTAATACAACAACTTGACCTAAGTTGGCGGCGTCGTTGATCATAGAAATATGGCCGCTGTGGACGGGATCAAAGCCGCCACTAACCACTGCTATAGTTTGATTCATCGTTTCTGGCGTGCAACAGTTTCAAACAAGTTAGCGGCATCCATTACACGGCGACGCTTACGCTTGCTTTTCATATATCTCGTATCTGATGGTGGCTTGAGAGGCCACTTGCCCGCTAGTTTTGCACCTAGCACTTCTTTTTCCCAACGCTTCTTGGCAGCATCTTTCTGACGCTTACGCTTTACGCTGGGCTTTTCGTAGAATTCGTGTTTACTTAAATCTTTTTGCCAATTATTACGCTCTAGGATTTTTTTCATTCTCCTAAGAGCACCGTTGACGTCATTGTTATAAACTTCAACCTTAGAACCCTTGATAACGTATTCTTTATCGCTGTCGCGGTTCTTGTTCCACTTCTTCATGTATACCTCTGTATAGTTTGTAGTCTGTGTCAACTTTTTCAATGTTATCGGCAAATAACAACTTGGGTTTGATATCTGCTGACACTGGATACTTATCAAATAATATTTTTTGTACCCCAAGTTTTTTGAGTTCCGGTGCACGATACATTGTGCTAATTAGACTTTGTTCAACAATGCCTTTCAATGCACGAGCACCCAAGTTCTTGCGTATTGCAAGCTCAGCTGCCTTAGTAATATATTCGTCCCCAAACTCTAGAACAATATCATCCATTTCTAATAATTTCTTACTTTGGTCCAATATGTTGTTCTTAACAGATGTTAGCACATGAACCATATGTGTGTTATCTAGTTTTTCTAATGTTGCAAATATAGGCAGACGTCCTACTATTTCTGGAATCAAACCAAAATCAATGATATCTTCTGCGGTTAAACTTTGCAACAGTCTATTTCTATCTGCGGCTGTGATAACACGAGCATTGAAACCAATTGTACTGGTTTTCTTAAGACGCTTTTCAATTATCTTTTCAATTCCAACAAACGCACCGCCAAGGATGAAAAGTACATTGCTGGTGTCAAACTCAATGTAGTCTTCGGCATACTTTTTGCCGTTGCTTATTTTAACTTTGGTAACTGTACCTTCAATGAGTCTTAGTAATGCCTGCTGTACACCCTCACCGCTTACATCACGGGTCGATGTGTTGCTTTCGCTCTTGCGGGCTTTTTTATCAATCTCGTCTATGTAGATGATACCTTTTTGTGCAAGGTCTAAGTCAAAGTCAGCTACACTGAGCAAACGCTCTAACACGCTTTCAACGTCCTCGCCCACATAACCAGCTTCAGTTAACGTGGTAGCATCAGCAATGGCAAACGGAACATTTAACTTTTTTGCTAGTGTTTTTGCAAACAATGTTTTACCAGTGCCAGTAGACCCAACAAGAAGAATGTTGGTTTTTTCCAATTCAATATCAGTGTTACTGTGATTTAGTACACGCTTGTAATGATTGTATGCGCTAACGCTCATCAATTCTTTAGCGTCATTGTGGCCAACGATATAGTCGTCTAGATGTTGTCTAATCTCTGTTGGTGTTGGTATTTTAGTATGATCAAAATCTTCAGGCAGTTCTTCTTCTGCTTTTTTTACAATGTTATAACTTAAAACAATACATTCGTTGCAGATATAAACACTGGGTCCTGCTATTAGCTTTTCTACATTATCTCTGCTCTTGCCGCAGAAACTGCATCTTAGATTTTTCTTGTCTGTCATGGTCGTTTGCCTATATAACGCTTGTCTGTGTTAGTAATGTTTTCTGTGTCGCCTTGCTTAGGCAATGGTACAGCCCAGAAACCCAATTTTCTCTTGACGTCATCTTGAGAACTTTTTTGTAGTATTTCAAAAATCTCATCTGCTGTCAAGTCCTCTTTATTTAACATACTTGACGCTAAAAGTCTTGCAGCCTGGCGCAAATCTCCGGAGGCAGCACGTTCAACTTCTACAGGAACTTCCTTTTCTACTTCTACGATTTTTTCTACTATTATTTCTTTTTCAAGTATTTCCGCTGGTTTGGATTCCAATTCGGTTACACGTTTCTTGAGCTGACGATTGTCCTCTGTTAACTGTTGAACTCGGCTTGTATCTTCTACCTGAACGACTCTCTCTGGTCCAGGTACGTTTCGGACAACTTCCACTTCTTTGATAACTTCAACAATCTTCTCAACAATCTTCTCAACAGGTTTTTCAATTACGACTTCTTTTGGCTTGGCTTGGTTTTCTTTTTTGAGCTGGCGGACTTGCTTTTGGAGGTCTGCGATCTTTTTTTTTGAACCGAGGTTTCCTCTACGCTAGTAAGTCTATCGTCGTTTTGTGGCTGTTCACTAACTGCCCCATGCTGTTGTAAAGATATATCTTCTGCACCGTCTGATGGTCGTTCACTGTTGTGTTCGTTGTTACTTTGTTCAGTGGTTCTTCCCTGACTATCTGGTTCGGGGTCGGCATCTGAGCGTGGCTCACTGGTTGTATCTGCATGGTTATTCTCTAGAGTGTCCTTGGGCTTATCGCCCTCAGGATCTGGTTTTTCTAAATGAATACCGTGTCGACTCAACGTTTGGTTGGCAGCAATTAATAGTGCAACTGCCAAAGGATCAAACACTGTTACTAACAGTATGATCATCCAACGAACTGCACGTTCTAATAGATTGGTATCGGGATTATCACCGTATATGAGAGCAGCCAGGTACTTGATAGGTCCAACTTCACTTTCTACTTTGCGTAGTTCAGTGGCAATGGGCGCACGTTCTTCATTCAGCTTTTCTATTTTTGTCTGTGCTGTCTCTATGTCTTTTTGTAGTGCAGTGCGTTCTTTGGCCTGCTGTCTACGAATTTGTACAGCTCTATTTGCACCCTTGTCGTCGGTGGTTCTGGTTAGTAACTGATCTACCTGCGAATCCATCTGTTGTAGGGCGCGACGAGCTGTGTCAATGTTGTCTCGTTCTGTTTTAATTTTTTCATCAAGGATAGCAACTTTAGCTTGAACATCACCGCTGATTGTATTCTGCTCCATGTGAGCTTTGCTTAGATATCCAAAAATACCCATGCTGGTTATAACCATAAGAACAAACACAGCCACAGTAAGGTATATCTTCAGGAACGTTCCTGTTTGTTTCCAATTACGATATAGCCAACTGGCTGTTACAAGTTTGCCTAGTTCTAAGCTGCCGGCCATAACAGCCACAGCTAATGTGGCTCCACTGAATATAGCTATCAAACCTGCTATACTAAAATAGGCAGCGACACCTGCAATAAGCAGTGCGGTTAAAAGTGTTAAAATTCCAAATCCCATAGCATAGTATTTATCTAGAAGAATTCTTAATGTTGACCCCAAAGTGACCATAAATAATCTACTATGACACAGATAGAAAAGTTAAAAAACACAATACAAACACCACCTATGGGATTGGTTGATATGTTATCGTTGCACAAAGAACATGCGGCGAACCCACTAAACATCAAATTTGATGTTTCTTTTATTAGGGCTCACATTGAATCAAACCTAAAAAATATGGTTATAGGTAGGGAATTTGGGTGCATGGGCGTCGAAATTAATCAACTATTAGCAACAGTTGACCCCGCCCATATGGTAGTAGAAACCAGTTACCAGAATTTTTTAAATATTCCTTCTGCTAAACAAAGAAAGTTACTAGAAAACTTTACTGTGATGTTCAGCGATTTTGAAGAAAATGGATTAATTATTGGGAATTTATGCGATTGTGTACGCAATGTTATTGCACGTTTACAAGTTCTACCCAAGCATATTATTGTTCTCACAGCTGAAACCGATCAGACTGGTATACCAGAACTGAATATTGATATTGTATATTTTCCATGTTTTGCAATACTAACAGGTTGTACTGATACCACAAAAAATTTAATACTTGATTCAACCGTACGGGCAAGTGCTCGCAACAAAATTATCAATGATCAAAAGAAATTCTGCTTGTTTCCAAACAGAAAGCCACGTCCTAATAGAGTTAGACTATTGGCAGAACTAGACAAGCACAGCTTACTTGATAACATGGACTGGAGTTTAGCATATAATCCTGCCCCAACAGGTACAAAAAATGATTACGGCAAAATAATGCTGAGTCCTACTAACGCACAGTTTAATAATATTCTACAACAGGATGCATCGTTGGATAAGTTTTTAACAAAGTACTCATGGCCCAGAGTGTTTGTAGAGTTAGGTAATCCAACTTATACTATATCCAAGGAGTGGATTGGCAAATACAAATGGTACATCAGTACTGAAGCATATGATGATTCCACAGAAAAAAATAGTTTTGGGTTTTTAAATTTTATTTCTGAAAAAACCATGAAAGCATTTTATATAGGAGCATATCCAATCATACTCGGTAATGCAGGCATGCATCAGCATTTAAAAAATCTAGGGCTTAAAATGAAGGAATGCGAGTATGACCTTTATGAAGGCCAATCCCGCATTCCACATATAGTTGAGTTTGTTAAACAGTTAAATGGCAGTGACTGGTATCTAGAAGAAATTTTATATAACTTTGATACTGTTACAGATCCGCAGTGGATGATTAATTTAACTGTAAAAACACTAGACTCAATAACAAACTGTATTAGGCTTCGTAAATAGCTGAGTTTGCACTGTGTTCAAACACTTCAGCACTACGTAGCTTTACACCCTGACCAACTGGATAGCGACAGCTAAATGCTTTGCCATTTGGTAGTGTATAGCTTTCGCCACGTTGATAAGTTTCTAGAATATCTTGCATGGTCTTGTATGCAAGCTCTGCAAACTTCTCACAACCTACACCCTCAACGATTCTAATGTCGCATACTGCGCCACGTTCGTTGGGGATAGGGCTTTCTGGATTGTTGTGTCCATTAATGGTAACCAAGTCGTTCATCTGCTTAAAGAAAGGGAGATGAGGATCATCGTGTGCAACAACCAGTGTATGGTCGAACATGTATTCGCTCCACTCTTTGAATGCTTTAAGCCCACCAAAGTCCATTACCCAATTGCGATCATCTAGTGTTTCACTTTCAAACACTAGCTTAATACCAATTGAATAACCGTGAATAAGACTGCAATGACTATGTGTACTGCGCCACTGACGGAATGTACAACTAAGTCCGCGGTCGTTGCCGTAGGTTTTTGTAGATAGATATTTTGCCATTGTTATTTCTCCTTATCGAATAGCAATGACACGCAGAATTTTTAGAGAGGGATGAGCGTCTAAAGTCCTCTACTACTATTTAGATAGTACGCTTACTATACTATAGTTTTCTTGGTTTGTCAACAGTTAGTCACACCAGCTGGTTTTTGCCTCACCATAATATTCACGTGCATAACCTTTGCTGATTAACAAAGTACGTAAACTTTGTCCGTCGATGATAACATCACCTAATACACGACCGCCATATTTGTCCCAATCCATTAGAACAATTTGTAGCTTTTTGGCCGCGGCGATTGAATCTTTGGTAAACTTGGTAGCGGCTTGTCCTTTAGCGTCTTCGCTTGGGCACTTTGCGCGGAAACTCTTTTCTGGTGTGTCTACACCAAATACACGAATGCTTAATTCTTTCTTAAGAGGATTAGGTAACCACGGTGCGGCAAAAGCCACTGTGTCGCCATCGATTACTCTGAGAACTGTAGCATCGTATGTCACGCCGGCCTTTTGTTTGCCTTCACTTACCTGAGCGTAAGCAGTAGATGCAAAAATTAAAAAAAGTGCCGTTGTTAAAAATTTAATCATAAAAAACCCCTGTGTGCTTGATTGTAGTATTTATGCACACAGGGGTTCTTCAACAACCAAATATTAGGTCATTTTTAGAAATGCGTGATTCCCAATAACCGCTGTTTGTCTAAAACGACGGCTCCAGTCAGGTTCTACAATTCTATAATTATAGAAATGAGTTGCTCCTGCTGTTGGGTCCTTTGACTGTTTAGTCAAAGCAAAAAATGCAATTTGCATACTTTTTAACCATGCATCTCTGTTACGTATATGATCAGTTTGACCGTCACAATACCAGCTGAACTGACACACTCTGTTCTGTTTCTGATATACAACGGCACAAACTGATTTTGGAAAACTCTTATGCATTACCCTGTTGAGTGTAACATGGGCAACAGCCTTCATTCCTCGTTCAGATTCACCGCGTGACTCAAAATATACGTTTTTAGCAAGGCATAACAATTGAGTTTTGTCTACCGTGCTATTACTTTCAATTAACTTTACCCTTTTTAGATATTGCTCGTCTAGCTGAACACGAGTTTCAGCTATTGCACGATCAATTCCATTAAGCATTAAAAATGACATCAACGCGAATAACGCTACTGCAATTAATGCTTTTGTTCTTGACTTGGGCATAGTCCTACCTCCTTTCGACTTT
>JACCEB011642608.1_pt1 | contig 17230 bp, 25 predicted proteins | sample 7454761 | NCBI WGS metagenome assembly JACCEB01 (sample SAMN15323454, study PRJNA562643) | freshwater metagenome | isolation source: river surface water | place: USA:Blue River Watershed | collected 2017-08-18 | reverse complement strand
TTCCTGGTTCTACCAGCCAAACTTCTAACCTTGCTGCTACTGGCGTCTACAACTTCGGTTCTGGCATGTCTACAGCACAAGCAGAAGCACTTGGTACCACAAGCAATACTGCATTCCCACAAATGGGTTTCAGCATTGACAAGGTTACCGTCACTGCTAAGAGCCGTGCACTGAAGGCTGAGTACACAATGGAATTGGCACAAGATCTGAAGGCTATTCATGGTCTTGACGCTGAAACCGAACTGAGCAACATCCTGACCGGCGAAATTCTTGCCGAGATCAACCGTGAAGTTGTTCGTACAATCAACGTTACCGCTACTCGCGGTGCTGCCGCCGGCACAACAACCGCTGGTGTGTTCGACCTTGACGTCGACGCAAACGGCCGTTGGTCTGTTGAGAAGTTCAAGGGTCTGATGTTCCAAATCGAACGTGAAGCTAACGCTATTGCCAAGGCTACTCGTCGCGGTAAGGGCAACATCATCATCTGTTCTTCGGACGTCGCTTCCGCTCTACAGATGGCTGGTGTTCTGGACTACACTCCTGCTCTGAACAGCAACAACCTGCAAATCGACGACACAGGCAACACTTTCGCTGGTGTTCTGAACGGTCGTATGAAGGTTTACATCGATCCATATGCAACTGGCAACTACATGACCATCGGTTATAAGGGTTCTTCTGCATTTGACGCTGGTCTGTTCTACTGCCCATACGTTCCTCTGCAAATGGTTCGTGCTGTTGATCAAGACAGCTTCGCACCTAAGATTGGTTTCAAGACCCGCTACGGCATGGTCGCAAACCCATTCGCAGAAGGTCTGACACTGGGCGCTGGCGCTCTGACAAAAGATAGTAACGTTTACTATCGCCGTATCATCGTCGAAAACCTGCTGTAATAATAAATATTACAACTACAGCATTACGATGCTTTAAAGGGGACCTCAGGGTCCCCTTTTTTATTGGATAAATAGATCAGTGAGGAATCAATATGAGCGCCATAGACAATCAACCAACTAATCCATCGTTTCTTTCACCTCTTGGTTTTAGCTTACAGATCAAGAAGTGTCCTGGTGTTAACTTCTTCGTTCAAGACGTAGGAATTCCAAGCGTGTCGCTAGGCACCGCTGATGCAGAAACACCTTTCACAAAGATCCCATTTCCAGGAACACGTTTAACGTTTGGTAACTTGCAAGTTACGTTCAAGGTAGATGAGGACATGAAGAACTATCTTGAGATCTATTCGTGGCTACGTGCCGTCGGATTCCCGGATAACTTTGCACAATACAACAATATTGCTGGCGCTAGCTTTGCAACGGGGGACGGAGTGTTTTCCGATATATCCTTGCTGATTACAACAAGTGCAAAGAATCCAAACATGCTTGTTACATTCTATGATTGCTTCCCTGTTGACCTTTCGGAACTAAAGTTTGATAGTACATCTGCTGATGTGGAATACTTAACAGCCACAGTGGCTTTTGCGAACCGTCGTTTCGACATACAACAGATAATATGACAGTATGAAATTTGATGATATTATGGATCTGTGGCAGCAAGATGCTAACATGGATAACAGTGAGCTCGGTGAAGAAAGTTTAAAGATCCCTCAATTGCATCACAAGTATTATAAGATGCTTGTCCAGGAGGGTCTACTGTTGAAGAAGTATGAGCAAGACTACAAAGCAATGAACAGGCTTAAGTTTGAGTACTACATGGGCGTACTCGATGAGGAGACGTTACGTGAGCATGATTGGGAGCCATTCCAATTGAAGGTGTTGAAACAAGACCTAAGTACCTACATCGATAGTGATGCGGACATGCAAACTATTCAAGCTAAGATAGACATCCAGAAGCAGAAGATTGCTTTCCTGGAGTCCGTTATTAAAATGGTATCTAACAGAGGCTTCCTAATTAAGAATGCAATTGATTGGGAGCGGTTCAAGGTAGGTGGATGAGTGAAATAATACGTGTAACGAAGTTTAATGACGTACACATAAAATTACATTGTGATGCAAGTGTAGCATATGAACTAAACGAGTACTTTACCTTTTCGGTACCAGGTGCTCGTTTTACTCCCGCATTTAAGAATAAAATGTGGGACGGTAAGATTCGTTTGTTCCATTTGATGCGTCAGACGTTATACGTAGGGTTGTTAGATAAAGTCAAACAGTTTGCAACTGATCGGGGATATCAAGTTGAGTATGATAAGCCCAATGAGTTTGCTAGTGCAAATTTTACATTACAGGATGCACAGCAGCACGTAACAGATATAGATCTAACGTTGCAGCCACGAGACTACCAGTATGAGGCATTTGTGCATGCAGTTCGTAAAAAGCGTGCCGTAATGATATCACCAACAGCGTCTGGTAAGTCATTAATCATATACCTATTAACCACGCATCTAATAGGAAAGAAAATCCTCATCATTGTCCCTACAACAGGTCTCGTCCATCAGATGGCTAGCGACTTTGAAGACTACGGATGTCCTCCTGATCTAATCCATAAGATATTCTCTGGGCAGGAAAAGGATACAGACGCACACATAACAATAACAACGTGGCAGAGCATCTATCAGCTACCAGCAAAATGGTTCTCAAAATATGGATGTGTAATAGGGGATGAAGCCCATACGTTTAAGGCAAAGTGTCTTGTCAGCATTATGGAGAAGCTGACAACTTGTGAATACCGTTACGGGTTCACTGGTACGTTAGATGGCACACAGACAAACAAGCTAGTACTTGAAGGGTTGTTTGGTCCTGTCAAAGTTGTTACCACGACTGCTGAACTGATGGAACAAAAGACAGTTGCTCAGATGAACATAAAAGCAATCGTACTAAACTACACCGACGAAGCGCGGAAGTTGTTTGCAAATAGAAAACCAAAGGCAGCATACAAAGACGAACTAATGTATCTGCTCCGCAATAAAGAGCGCAGTCAGTTTATTGCTAACTTAGTATCTTCGCTAAAGAATAACACATTACTGTTGTTTAATAACATTGATCATGGTAGAATGCTACAGCAGCTTATACAAGCTAACAAACCTGATCAAGAAGTATTCTTTGTGTTTGGTGGTGTAGAGGGTGAAGAGCGTGAAGAGATACGAAAATACGTTGAGGTGAATAAGAACGTAGTAGTTGTTGCTTCATACAAAACATTTGCTACCGGTACCAATATCAAGAACCTACATAACGTTGTGTTTGGTAGTCCTAGTAAGTCCCGTGTAAGGGTGTTGCAATCCATAGGCCGTGGTCTGCGGACAAGCAATGAAAAGTCTGAAGCCGTACTATATGATGTTGGTGATGATCTATCTTGGAAGTCATATCAGAACCACACTATCAAGCATTTCTCTGAACGTATACAAATGTACAATCAAGAAAAGTTTGATTACAAAATCTTTACTGTTCAATTAAAGGAGAGCAGCACATGATAGTAATACTCAAACTAATAAACAATCAAGAAGTCGTTGGTGAGCTTATTAGTAGCTCTATCGATAGTGTGCAACTCAAACGGCCTCTAATGATTAACTATAGATACTATATCGCCGGTACACCATCGGTATCATTTGCTCGCTATGCAATGTTTTCTGCAAACGAGATTATGTCGTTTCAGAGAAGTCATATAGTTAATGAGATTGAAGCACGCCAAAGCTTCAATGATGTGTATGAGCGTCAGTCAGATTACTTCTTTAACGAACATGAAAGAATAATCGACGCTGAACTAGAATCTTTTGTTGACCGCGGAGGCGAGCAGCAGGATAATGATCAATTGAAAAAACTTTTGGAGATGATGCCAGTTGATGGCGCACAAGTAAACTGATGGCAACACATTACGTCGATAACAAACAACTCTATACGGTAATCGTTGATTACAAAACGAGAGTAGCTCAAGCAGAAGCAACAAACTCACCGCCGCCACCAATACCTAATTACGTCGGTGAGTGTATATTACAGATTGCAAAGCGGCTTTCTACAAAGCCCAACTTTATTAATTACTCGTACCGTGAGGAGATGATTAGTGACGGGATTGAAAATTGTGTTTCTTATTTTGATAATTTTGATCCTAGTAAAAGTGATAACCCATTTGCGTATTTTACACAGATCATTTACTACGCCTTCCTCAGACGCATCCAGAAGGAAAAGAAACAGGTATATGTAAAGCACAAGCTATCGGAACATAGTATGTTGTTCAATGAGCTTGTTGAGCATAGTGATGATCCTGATTTCAACTTTAGCCCAGCTGATTTTGACAGTGAGAATGTGTCTGACTTTATTAAGGCGTTTGAAGACAATATCAATAAGAAGAAGATCAAACGAAAGAAAGGACTGGATGCATTCTTGGAAGAGGAACAAGAATGAAGATAGCACTGCTTGGTGATACGCACATCGGTGCACGTAACGATAGTCCAGCATTTCACAAACACTTTGCTAAGTTCTATGAGCAAGTGTTTTTTCCTTATCTAGAACAAAACAACATCCTTCACATTGTTCAACTAGGAGATGTGTTCGATCGACGGAAGTATATCAATTTCAATACTTTCCATCATGCTCGTAAGTATATGTTCGATCGTTTAAACAACGACTACACGACATGGATGTTAGTGGGTAATCATGACACATACTTTAAGAATACAAACGAAGTAAACTCTCTTGAGCTCCTTTTGGAAGGACATCACAACATTAACTGTGTACATCATTGTACCGAAGTAGAGTTTGAAGACATTAAGATGCTTCTCGTTCCTTGGTGGTGTGAGGACAACGACGAGCATATAAAGAACACCCTCACATCAACAAACGCCACTCATGTTATTGGTCACTTTGAGATAGATGGCTTTGAGATGCACAAAGGGGCGATTCATCAGGGTGGTGTGTCCGCAAAGCTATTCAAAGACTTTGAAGCAGTCTGGTCAGGCCACTTCCACCACCAGTCAAAGATTGGTAACATACACTACCTAGGTACGCCGTATGAGATTACCTGGTCCGATTATGACGATCCAAAAGGCTTCCACATATTCGATACAGAGACACGTGAGCTCACGTTTGTAGAGAATCCCTTCAAGATCTTCCATAAGATTCACTATGATGATTTGGACAAACAGATTAGTGATGTTGTCAACATTGATTTTAGTATGTACAATGAAACCTTTGTCAAACTAATCGTGCGAAATAAAACTAATCCATACTGCTTCGATATGTTTGTTGATAAACTTGAAAAGGCAGGAGTTTACAATGTTCAAGTGGTTGATGATCATTTTCATATGGATGTTATTGATGACAGCGACATTACAAGTGACGCAGAAGATACCCTTACTATATTAACAAAGTTTGTAAATCAGATCGATTCGCCTGTAGATAAGAAGCAACTAGAATCGTTAATGGTTTCACTATACAATGAAGCACTGACTGTTGAATGATTGTATTTAAAGCAATACGTTGGAAGAACCTCCTAAGCACTGGTAACGTCTTTACCGAAATCCCTCTTAACACCCACAATCAGACTTTGATCGTGGGTGAAAACGGTGCTGGCAAATCAACAATCCTTGATGCATTGTCGTTTGCTCTTTATGGTAAGCCGTTTCGTAAAGTCAATAAAGGACAGCTGATTAACTCAATCAACAACAAAGGTCTTCTTGTTGAGTGTGAGTTTAGCATTGGTAGTAAGCAGTACCTGGTACGGAGAGGATCAAAGCCTACGGTATTTGATATCGCTGTCAATGGTACATCACTGGATCAAGACGCTGCGTCAAATGACTTCCAGGAAATGCTAGAGAAGCATATCCTTAAACTAAGTCACAAAACATTCTCGCAGGTTGTGGTACTTGGTAGTGCTTCATTTGTTCCGTTTATGCAGCTTGCAGCCGCACCTCGTCGTGAGGTGATTGAGGACCTGCTTGATATCCAAGTGTTCACAACTATGAACACACTCCTCAAGGATCGCATAGCAACAAACAGAACTGATATTACGGATGTCGATTATAAGATCCATAACACAGAAGAAAAGATTGATCTTGAGTCATTGCACCTCAATACGTTGAAAGAAAACAACGACGCATTGAAGAAACAGAAGATGTCTCAGATTGCTGACTATGTTAAACAGGCAAACGATGTTAGTGAACAAACAACTAAACTACTCGGCGAGATCACCGAACTACAGCGTGGTATTGAAGATCAAAGCAAGGTACGGGCAAGGATGGAGAAGCTCAGCGCGCTTGATAGACAAATTGATAGCCGACGCAGCACGCTTCTCAAAGAAACCGAATTCTTTTCTTCCCATGACGACTGTCCAACTTGTCGTCAAGGAATCGCCACAGAGCACAGGTCTGTTATCGTTGAAGAAACCAATAGCAAACTTGCTGAAATTGAACAGGGTAAACAAAAGATTACGGAAGAACTGGATCGTCTGCATGCCAGGTTGGCCGACATATCAAATACACTCGCTACCATATCTACTAAGCAGACCGAAGCGCATACGTGTCAAATTAAAGCAGCCCAGCTCGATACCTTTATCACAAGCATAAGAGCAGAGATGGAACAGATTGATACGAGTGGTCAATTTGAAGATAATAAGGCACGCTTAAAGGAACTTAAAACGCTTTTAGGAACCCTAAAAGAACAGAAAGAGCAATTGGTAAACCAAAGAGCCGTTCTTGATGTTGCTGGTGTGTTGTTGAAGGATGCAGGAATCAAGACAAAAATAATTCGTCAGTATGTCCCTGTAATCAACAAATTGATTAATAAGTACTTGGCAGCAATGGACTTCTTTGTCAACTTCGAGTTGAACGAGAACTTTGATGAAACGATCAAATCCAGATTTAGAGATGAGTTTAGTTATGCCTCATTCAGTGAAGGTGAGAAGTCGAGAATTGACTTAGCGTTGTTGTTTACATGGCGCGCTATTGCAAGGTTGCGTAACAGCGCTAGCACCAACCTGTTGATACTCGATGAGGTGTTTGATGGCTCACTCGATACCCAAGGCAATGAAGAACTGTTGAAGATTCTACAAACAGTTACAGAAGGCAATAATGTGTTTGTCATATCTCACAAGACAGATGCATATCTTGACAAATTTGAACGTGTGTTGAAATTCCAAAAGCAAAAAAACTTTAGTGTAATGATTGAATCATGATAATGAATCTTGTTAAAAGTGATGCAGAGATACTGCACACACCAGCGTCAGCCTTTGACTTTAAATCCCCACCAACCGACCCAGCACAGCTTGCACGCGACTTGTTCGAGACAATGCTTGAACACAAGGAAAACAGCCTTTCAGCTCCTCAATGTGGAATTCCATATCGTGTACTGGTTATTAGTGCGAACCCTGGTCTAGCGTGTTTTAACCCGCGTATAGTTGATGTATCAAAAGAGCAGATCCTTTTAGAAGAGAGATGTGCTTCATTCCCTCATTTATTTCTCAGTGTCAAACGACCACGTCGTATCAAGGTTCGGTATACACAAGCAAACGGTGAGACCGTTACCCAAGTGTTCGATGGTCTGACGTCACGTCTATTCCAACATGAAGTTGACCATTTGGAAGGAATAGTGTACACTGCGAAAGCAAACAAGGTTCATCTTGACCGAGCGTTACGGAAAAAGAAAGAACTAGATCGTATAGTTAAAAACGCAGAAGCGAAGGGGCTCGCATGAATGTAGTTATTTTTGGTAAAGGTAAAGTCGGCATGGCGACCGATCTTACTCTAAAGACCAACGCAGACTTCCACGACCCATACAAGGGTCACACAATCACAGATTTTACCAAGTATGATATTGCAATCATTTGCGTATCATCATTGCTTGATGGTCCCTACGACCATCAAGCAATTAGTGAATGCTTGCAGACTTTAAAAGACGCTGCATTTACAGGAACTATTGCTATCAGATGTACAGTTTCACCAGTGTTCCTACGTTCATGGGCAATCCAGTATCCCGATCTTAACATCATCCACTTCCCTGAGTTTATGAAGCAGGGTGATGACAATTACCTCGACACGCCTTGGATTCTTGTCCTTGGTGGCAAACAAAAGCTGACTGTTCCTTTTGGAAAGTGGCTTGTCGATAACGGTTACGGTCACGAGGAGCAGTGGCACTTCTGTACATTAGAAGAAAGCGCTCTCATTAAGCTGCATCAGAATGCTGGTCTAGCATTAAAGGTGGTGTATGCTAATATGATGTATGAAGCATGTCAAACTTACGGAGCTGATTATGAAGTTGTCAGAAAAGGTGTCGCTGCTGATGTTCGTGTTGGGCCAGGTCACTTACAGGTTCCTGGGGAACATGGCTTTGGTTTTGCTGGTCATTGCCTGCCTAAAGATCTAAAGTGTTTGGATAAGGTTGCCTTCAATAGAGGTTTCTGGGAAAATGTCTTGCGAGTTAATGATGAATTAGGAAAAAAGAATGTCTGATAAAAAGATTGCGTATAGCGAGATCTTTCACTCTATCCAAGGTGAAGGTCACTACACAGGTCGACCTACAGCTTGGCTAAGATTCTTTCTTTGCAATCTGCAGTGTGATGGCTTTGGTCAGAAGGATCCCACAGATCCTTCAACGTACGTCCTTCCTTACAAAGAGATTAAGGTTGAGGACTTCAGGAAGTTAGAAGATCTTCCTGTATGGAAATATGGTTGCGACTCTTCATACTCTTGGTCGGCAAAGTTTAAACATTTGCAACATAAACACACAGCGGCTGAGATTTGTGATCGTATCCGTCAGTCGATGTACCATCCAACGAATCCTGAAGGATTTTTTAATAAAAAAGATGGTACCGAACAACACCTGTGCTTTACTGGCGGTGAGCCATTGATGAAACATGCACAGCAAGCAGCTATTAGTATTGTTGATCACTTTGTTGATGAAGGTGACTATCCTCATTACATGACGTGGGAGACGAACGGTACACAAGAGCTGACATCAGAGTTTGCAAACTATTTCAGTGACTATCCAGGAGAAGTATTCTTCTCTGTCTCTCCAAAGCTATGGAGAACATCTGGTGAGAAGCCAGAGGATGCAATCAAGCCTGAGATTGTAAAAACGTATACAGAGGTTTCGTCTTGGGGACAACTAAAGTTTGTTGTCAATGGGACAGAAGAGTCTTGGGATGAGCTAGAGGAAACTGTAGCAAAGTTTCGAGACGCAGGCGTGACATATCCTGTCTGGATTATGGGTGTTGGTGCAACACTAGAAGCCCAGAAGGGAACCGAAGCTGGTTACATCGGTGAAGCTAAGATTGCCACGGAGGCATTCAAGCGAGGTTACAACTACTCCTCACGTGTGCACGTACACATCTGGGGTAACACAATGGGCACTTAAAATGACAAGACAATACAAGTACACATCGACGAAAGAATATCACAACGCATTTCCTGTTGCATACCGCCAGTGGCGTGCAGATAGTCATTGCAATCTGATCCATGGATATGCATTCTCGATGAAGTTCTATTTTGGTACGGACGATCTTGATGTTCGTAATTGGGCTGCTGATTATGGTGGTCTGAAGGAGTTGAAGAGCGTTCTGGAAGATCAGTTTGACCATACGTTGTTGGTAGCGGAAGATGATCCAGAACTAGAGATGTACAAAGAATTGGAGCGTCGCAAGATGGCTAAACTGACCATCCTTCCTAAGTTGGGATGTGAAGGTCTAGCAGACCAATTGTACAAATATGTCAACGGTGTTTACATTCCGGACTATTGGGGTCCAAGTGAAGCTGGACGTCTGTGGTGCTATCGTGTTGAAGTTCGTGAGACACAAAGCAATATGGCGTTCCGCGAGGGACATCGTGAATGGAATGAGGATCTATTCGATGGCGTTTAAACAGTTTCCATGGGTTCCGGACGGAACCTATGATTACACAACACTCCTTGTCAGATACAAAATTATTGACGGTAACGCAAAGACCGTGATAGCGAAGGACTGGGTTGACAAAGGCGGCCCAGATACTGTATCATCTGATATGAGAGTGCCATGGGGCACTTATCCGGATTTTCCACCAAAGCCACAAAAGAAAGGTTAATATGGCAGTAGATTATAATGAACACGGTGAATACTTTTCAGACGTTGTTCGTAGACGTCTAAAGGAAGCGAACAAACGCTTCTGGGCAAGTGATAACATCTCTGATGTTGTAGCAGAAAAAGAACTTCCTATGCTCGTCGAGGAACTGACAGACAAGTTTCAAGGTGTTTTGAAGTCGCTTGTCATTGATACCGATAACGATCCTAACTCTCACGACACAGCTCGTCGTCTTGCTAAGATGTACGTGTATGAGTTGATGGCTGGTCGTTACGAGCCACGCCCATCAGCGACAGCTTTTCCTAATGAAGGACCAGATCGGTTCGAAGGGATGTTGGTTGTTCGTGCAGAACTTGTCTCAATGTGTTCACACCATCACCAACCTGTTAAGGGTACTGCAATCATCGGTATCATTCCTACAGGTGAAGTGATTGGTCTTTCAAAGTATGCACGTATTGCACAATGGTGTGCACGTCGTGGTACGCTACAAGAAGACCTCGCTAATCAAATCGCAAAAGAGATCATGAGAGCTACTGACACGGAAAACTGTGCAGTCTACGTTCAAGCTACGCATGGTTGCATGGAAAACCGTGGTGTTATGGCTCACTCAAGTCTCACACAGACATGCGTCGTGCATGGTCTATTCCATAATGACTCAGTTAAGTCTGAGTTCATGTCTCATGTGAAACTGCAGTTGCTGAGTAAGTAATGGCTAAGGTATACTTTTGTAGGTTTACAGATAAGACAACCAAGAAGGTGTTTTATAAGTTTGGTCACACAAAGTACGCAGATGTCCTTAAGCGCTTTGACACCCAGTTTGATGAGCGTTATGGTCATTTTGATATTAAGTGTGTTGCTAGCATTGCAGGAGACTTACATTGGTGTATTGAAATAGAAGAGCTCTTTAAGACACTATTTCCTAAGAATATTTGGCTCGAGGAGTTTTTTAATGATGAACGAACCTGGGATGAGTTTTCTGGTATTACGGAAATAGTTGAATTGAACGAAAATGAATATGCGAGAATTTGTAAAGCGTTTTATAAACTCAAGGCAGTACGATATGGACAAAAATGATAGCTTTAGTTTTATTTGGGTGACCTTTCAGAAAGAAGGCATCCACCGGTACCCAGCAGCATCTACAGACCCTAAACTTGCGACTGGTGATTGGTTGGATGTCAGCTTTCTGGGCACACCACATAGACATATTTTTCACTTCCGTGTAGAGATGGAAGTGTTTCATGATGATCGAGATGTTGAATTTATTCAAGCAAAGAGGATAATGGAGCGTTGGTACTCTGACGGTACACTTGCTCTCGATTACAAGTCATGCGAAATGATGGCAAGAGAGTTGCATGCTAAGTGCGCCTCCCAGTGGCCTGACCGAGCGTACGTTGTCGAAGTCTCAGAAGACGGAGAGAACGGTTGTCGAATTTATTTCCCGAAAGGTTGATCTTGATTAACTTCTGTCACATCTCACCCACCGCTTATCTCAATAAGTATACTAAGAGTAACGGAGCGCACTTGCTTCTTGCCCACTTGGTTGAAGAGGATCCTGAGTATCGCGATTATTATGCTAACCTCGACGATGGCAAGTATAAGATTATGGACAACAGTGCCTTTGAGATGTTTAAGCTCGGACGGCCGATGTATGAGTCGTCAAAGCTGATTGAAATGGGCAAAGCGTGCAATGCGAATTGTATTGTGCTTTCCGATTACCCCAAGGAACACTCTTCGAAGACGGTGGAAGCTGCTAAGCGGTTGATCCCTGAGTTCAAGGCGGAGGGATTTGATACCTTCTTTGTACCACAGAGTGAACTTGGTGACATGGTCGATCTTGTCAATGCTATTGAATGGGCTCTGTCCAATGATAACATTGACTTGATCGGCATGTCTATTTTGGCTGCGCCTATTGCTTGTGGTGTTGATGAAACAACATTCGATGGTGGTAAGCGTAGTGATGCGTACAAGATGCAACGATATCTTTCACGTCTCGCTGTGTTCAGAGAGCTCGAGCGCCGTAAACTATTGACGGACAGAGCTAAGAAGCGTTTCCATTGTTTGGGAATGGTTGATGGACCAAAAGAGATCAACTTACTACGGGAATATAGTGACTACATCTTCTCCTGGGACTCTAGTGCTGCTGTTTGGGCTGGTATCAACGGTATTGCGTTTGACGCTTCGCCTACTGGTCTTCAGAATGGTAAGTTTGAGAAGGAAGTAGATTTCCACTATCAAGGCGAGCACGATGCACGTACCGTCTTCGATAACATCCATTACATTGATTGCATGGCGACTGGATCATGGCGTTGAAGGTAATTGCACTTTCGGGTCCGAAAGGATCCGGTAAGGATACGGTGGGTGCGTTGATTAAAGGGATGTATCCACAGTATAATCCTGAAACGATTGCATTTGCTGACCCTGTCAAGCATGCTATTCGTCACATCTTTAATCTTGGTGATGAAAGCGTATACAGTTACGATCGTCTCAAGCGTGCAACGTTGAAACTCAAGGACGAGGAATGCTTCTACACAATCGAGGGTAGAAGGCTTGTTCGTGAGATTGGAATGTTGATGCGTTCTTATGATGAGAAGCAATTTACACAGTACGTCTACGATACAGTTATGAAGCAGCCAGATCGGTTGTGGATTGTCACAGATATGCGTTTTGATAATGAGTATTCGTTTCTCAAACGTCAGCTAAACGCAAAGATGGTTAAGATTATTCGACCGAGCTATGACTACGATGGTCATATAACGGAGCGAGCTTTTGATGATCACCTTGTTGACAAAGTCCTCATGAATGATGGAGACTTACAATATTTGAAATATAGAACAGAGAGTGTTCTGAGAGGCATTATGGAGGATTGGCAATGAAGCATATTATGGGTCCGCAGAGTCGCTCGACTTTGACGAACGTTAAGGAAGGCGATGTACAGCCTAACGCAGTTGATTTGAGACTTGGTAAAGTGTTCAAGATGTCACAGTCAACGTTTGTCATCGATGAGCGTGACAAGAAGCACCGTGGCTCTTACGAAGTACAGCCTGACGCTGGAGGATATTACAACCTACCAGAGGGACATTATGAGGTGATCATGGAGAACATGATTACAGTTGGTGAGAATGAAGCTGGCTGGGTGATCACGCGATCTACTCTAAACCGCAACGGTGTATTCCTCACATCTGGTCTTTACGATACAGGCTATGATGGTGTGATGGCTGGTGTTATGCACGTGACTGTTGGACCTATGCGTATTCAACGCGGTACACGTATCGGTCAATACCTTTCCTTCAACGCTGAAGCACTTCACAAGTACGATGGTAGTTATGGTAAAGGCAAGGCTCACGATGAGAAATACCAAGCACAAGCCTACGAACAACAAGAAGCATTGAAACAGCTTGGTGTTGAAATCGATGAGGAACTGCAAGTAGAACCCCCAGTTAAGCGTGGTCGTGGACGGCCCGTAGGCTCAATCAAGAAGAAGGATTAATATGTCATTTGAAATTAAAGTGCCGATCACTGATCTGCAAAAGAAGAAGCTGTTTGTTGCAACGCCAATGTATGGCGGCATGTGTGCTGGTATGTACACGCGTAGTATTGCTGACCTAGCAGCTATCTGTGCGAAGTACAATATCCAGTTGCAGTTGTACTACCTGTTTAACGAGTCATTGATTACGAGAGCTCGTAACTACTGTGTGGATGAATTCCTGCGCTCCGATGCAACACATCTGATGTTCATTGATAGTGACATTGGTTTCAATCCCAATGATGTGATTGCATTGCTTGCTTTGCAGTCCGACGACAGTCCGTATGACGTGATCGGTGGTCCTTATCCCAAGAAGTGTATCAGCTGGGAAAAGATTAAGATTGCTGTCGACAAGGGTATGGCAGATGAAGATCCTAACGTACTGGAAAAGTATGTTGGTGACTATGTGTTTAACCCAAAGGGTGGCCAGAAAGAGATCCCTATTGGTCAGCCCGTTGAAGTGATGGAGATTGGTACTGGCTTCATGATGATTCGTCGTCAGACGTTTGACAAGTACAAAGAAGTATATCCTCACCTCTCCTACAAGCCTGATCATATCCGTACAGCGGCATTTGATGGCTCACGTGAGATCCATGCTTACTTCGATTGTATCATCGATCCAGTTAGTAAGCGTTATCTGTCTGAAGACTATATGTTCTGCTACAACACGGAGAAGGCTGGCATGAAGGTCTGGCTGTGCCCATGGATGAGTATGAACCACGTTGGTAGTTATGTGTTTGGCGGAAGCCTTGCAGACCTTGCATCGATTGGTGCACCTGCGACAGCTGATGCTAATCAATTGGGGAAAAACAAGAAATGAAATTAGAGAACCGCACGATGCAAATTCTTAAGAACTTTGCATTGATCAACCCTTCAATGTTGTTTAGAGAAGGCACTGTGCAGTCAACGATTGCTGCACAGAAGACCATTCTTGCAAGAACAACTATTCGTGAAACACTGCCACGCGAGTTTGCTGTGTTTGATCTATCACGTTTCTTGGGTGTGCTTTCTTTGTTTACAGAGCCTGAGCTCGAGTTCGATGATTCGCGAGTGATTGTTAAGCAGGGCCGCCAGAAGGTGGAGTACACATACGCAGATCCAGATCTGATCGTTGCGCCACCATCAAAGACACCTAAGGTTGATAATCCAGAAGTGTGCTTCACTCTGAGCAGCGAAGCACTACAGTCAACGATCAGGGCACTAGGTGCCTTGCAGTCGACCCACATTGTCGTTGAGGGTGATGGTGAGAACATTCTTCTTGGCGTTGGTAAGCCTTCAGATCCTACAAGTGATACATTCAAGATTGATGTAGGTCTGAGTAACCACTCATTCAAGTTTGCATTCAAGGCAGAGAACATTAAGATTCTACCAGGTGACTACGAGGTTCAGATCTCCTCTAAAAACATTGCACATTTCAAATGTAGTGATGTAGAATATTGGATCATGGCAGATGCCAACCATTCCTCTTTTAGCGAGTAACAATGAGAGAAGACTTCTTGTGGGTGGAGAAATACCGCCCACGTACCATTGCCGATACCATTCTTCCAGAGAATCTGAAGCAGACGTTTCAGACTTTTGTCGATGAGGGTACTGTTCCTAATATGCTGCTTACTGGTCGTGCTGGTGTTGGCAAAACCACTGTTGCACGTGCTCTTCTCGATCAGCTCGGTGCTGATTATATTATCATTAACAGTAGCATGCATGGTAATATTGATACTCTCCGTACCGATATTCTTAATTTTGCTTCTACCGTTAGTTTTTCTGGAGGCCGTAAGTACGTTATTCTAGATGAGGCGGACTACCTTAACGCCAACAGCACACAGCCTGCGTTGAGAAACTTCATCGAGTCGTATAGCAAGAACTGTGGGTTCATCCTTACGTGTAACTTCAAGAACAAACTGATCGAGCCTCTGTGGTCACGGTGTAGCGTTGTTGAGTTCAATATTCCTAAGGAAGAGAAGCCAAAGCTAGCAGTCCAGTTCTACCGACGTGTTGTTGATATCCTTACACGCGAGCAAGTTGAGTTTGAGCCAAAGGCTGTTGCTGGTCTTATCGAGAAGCACTTCCCCGATTGGCGTAGATGTCTCAATGAGATGCAACGGTATGCAGCTACAGGAAAGATCGATGTAGGCGTGCTCGCATCGTTCCAGGATGAGTCATTCAATCAACTGATTGGATATCTGAAAAACAAAGAGTTTACCAACGTACGTAAGTGGGTTGGTGAGAATTCTGATGTCGATGCACCAACATTCTTCCGTAAGTTCTATGACCACGCTCATACGTTGATGGACTCGCCTTCAGTCGCGCAGCTTGTATTGATTCTCTCTAAGTACCAGTACCAAGCAGCATTTGTCGTAGACCATGAGATCAACCTGGCAGCATGTCTGACAGAGATCATGGTTGAGTGTACTTTTAATTGAGGTGTTTATGTTAGATGAAAACATTCCCGATCCTATTTGGCATCGGAACATTAGCTTTGTCAAAAGCGCCCTGAGGATCGTTGCTGGTCTGTTCCTTATTCTCTCACAAAGCTTGCTAGGTGCTGGTATCTTTTTGATCGCAGCCGAGATCTTAGGCATCATTGAAGAAGTAGTGTGATGTTTACAAGGGACAGCTTGATATATGAGCCGCTGTTCTCACATCAAGAGGTAGATGCATTCTGTGAGAACTACAAGTATGCAACATTCAATCAAGCTGTAATTCGTAATAGACAAAACATCGACGTCGCTGATCCAAGCAAACGTAAGTCAGGTCGCATATACATCCCGTTTCAAACGCAGGATTCCTTTATTGCAAAGCTGACTTCGTTTGTGGTGCGACGAAACGAGGTGCACTTCAAATACCCCAACTTATACTATACTAATGAGTGGGAACTGCTGAAGTATGACGATGGCGATTACTTCAAGCGTCACCATGATAAGATAAGTGAACAACACGGACCGTTTGTGTCTGCTGTTGTCTACTTGCAAGATCAAGAAGAGTTTGAAGGCGGTAGAACATTGTTCTATAATGACCACTCTACCTCTAGCACGTTCTCTATTGAACAGAAGAAGGGATATGTTGTCCTTTACCCTTCAGACATATATCATGAAGTGACACCTATAACAAAGGGAACGAGGTTGACGCTCGTTAACTTCTTCTCACACAACAAACGATGAAATCAATTATCTTAAATATATTCGAGTGGATCAAAAATGACTTTAGCTCTCATCCTTTTCGCTTTGTCGTTGAGCTGCTTGCATGGGGCATTTCAATTGGGTGTTCGATTACCATGGCTCTTACAGTCCCGAATCCGCCCCTACTTGCTCTGTACCCTATATGGATCTTCGGCTGCGGCCTCTATGCTTGGGCTGCTTTTACTCGGAAATCTTTTGGCATGCTCGCTAACTACCTCTTGCTGGTTACGATAGACAGTATTGGTTTGGTTAGGATGATTGTCTAATGTGGCGGCTGTGGGCAAAAGCAATTGGTGAAAAGGCTTCAGAGAACCAAGCTGAGGCTGATAAGGTAGCGGTCATACGGACCATTATCATTTTGAGTTATTTGATTACGAACTGCTTTATCATAGCAGGCGTTGTGAGGCATTGGTAATGAACCCGTTTGATTTTGTTAATAGCATAAACTACACGAAGAAGGATCTGATGAAGGATCCAGAAGTTTCAGAAACATCGTACGTTCCATACGTTGTGAACAAGGCGCTTTCTTATTTTCCAGAAACC
>JACCEB010732731.1_pt1 | contig 17246 bp, 8 predicted proteins | sample 7454761 | NCBI WGS metagenome assembly JACCEB01 (sample SAMN15323454, study PRJNA562643) | freshwater metagenome | isolation source: river surface water | place: USA:Blue River Watershed | collected 2017-08-18 | reverse complement strand
GGATACTCCTGTCGGGGCGTAAATCCCCTCCCGCCTTTGGGCTACCGGGCGGGTGCGGCGGCGCGGGGCGGTGCGAGAATCGTGCGGCGCCAGACGGTGGGAGTGACTTTGGTGAAGGCCTTGAACGCGCGGCAGAAATCGCTCGTGCTCGTGAAGCCGCACTCGGTGGCGATGCTCTCGAGTTTCTGTTTCGTCTCGGACATCAGCCGCATGCCTTTCTCGAGCTGCACGCGGCCGAAGACCTTGGCGGGTTGCTGACGGAGCACGCGGCGGAAAAGCCGGCGGAGCGTGCTGGGCGAGACGTGGACCTCGCGCGCGACATCGGCGATGGAGGGATTGGCGCGGACGTGATCGGCATACCAGCGGGTCGCGAGCTCCACGGTGTGCTGGGCGTGATCGGCGGGCATCGGGAGCCGGGCCGGGCCGGCTTTGCGGAGCGCGAGGAGCGTCAGCTCGAGGAGGGCGCGTTGAAACACGAGGTCGCTGAGACGGTTGGGGGCGTCGAAGTCATCCTGGAGTTCGCGCGCGAGTGCGGACAGGCGGGTGCACTCGGCCGCGGAAAGCGGCACGGCGAGCTGGCCGCGTTCGCGGACGAAGGCTTCGAGGGGTGGCGGCACGGAGCCGAAGTGAAACACGGCGACATGCGCACGCCGGGCGCCCTCGCCGGCCCAGGTGTGGGCGCTGCCCGGCGGTGTGATCCACAGTGTCGAGCGGGCGAGCCGCGGGGGTGTGGCGGCCGGCGCGAGAGGGGCGCAGCGGCCGCGGACGACGGCGAAGAACTCCCAGTTCATGCGCACGATCGGCTTGAGCGGATAGAGGCCGAACTGGCGGGGGCCGCTGCCGAGATAACGGAGCATTCCGGGATGCTGGGTGCCGGGAGCGGGGAGTAAAGGGTCGGCACGGAGGGGTGTTGCGCGAATTCGCATGCGGGCGAATCCGCAGGTGCGAGGGAAACGGCCGGCGCCGGTCGGCCAGGTTGCGCGTTTTTGTATGAAGGTTGACCGCCACCGCGCTATTGCCTTGGCGGCCGAAATGATAAGCTGGCCCCCGCCCCGACTGCGATGGCGAGGCCTTTGGCGTCGCTGCGCAGGGAAGGGCAAACCGTAGAACCCCTCATGCAAACCGCACTCCTCCGCTCCTTGCTCCGCGTGGCCGTCGCCGCAGGCGGCGCCGCGCTCGTCCCTGCCGCGCTGGCCCAGCAGGCTCCGGCAAACAACGCTCCGCGGCCCGCCGGCACCGCGCGCGCCGCCACCATCCCGACCGAGGAAGTCGTGCAGCTGTCGCCCTTCCAGGTCGCGGCGGAGGCCGACCGTGGCTACCAGGCCTTGAACACGCTGTCCGGCACGCGCCTGAACTCGAAGCTCGAGGACCTCGGCTCGTCGATCACGGTGATCACGAAGCAGCAGCTGCTCGACACGGCGGCCGTCGATCTGAACGACGTGTTTCTCTACGAGGCCAACACCGAGGGCACGCACAACTACACGCAGTTCACGCCCAACCGGAACGGCGGCATCATCGACGGCGTCGCCGGCGATCCCGCCACCGCCAACCGCATCCGCGGCGTCGGCAGCCCGATCAGCGGCAGCGGCGTGAACATCGCGGTCGGCAATTTCTCGAGCAACGCGCGCATCCCGGTCGATCCCTACAATATCGACGCGGTCGAAATCTCGCGCGGCCCGAACTCCAATCTCTTCGGCCTCGGCGCCGCCGCGGGCACGGTGAATCTCGTGCCCTCGAAGGCCAACCTGCGCCGCGCCACCACCAACACCTCGGCCCGCGTGGACAGCGAGGGGGGCCACCGCGTGACCTTCGATGCGAGCCGGCCGATTCTGGAGGACAAGCTTGCGCTGCGTTTCTCCGCGGTGAACGAGGAGAAGGCCTTCACCCGCAAACCCTCGGGTGAGGAGATCCGCCGCTACTACGGCTCGATCCAGGCCAAGCCCTTCCGCAACACGATCCTCAATGCCTCGTTCGAGCGCTACGAGAATCAGTTCCGCCGGCCCAATTCCCTCATGCCGCGCGATGCGGTGACGGAGTGGCGCCTCTCGGGCATGCCGACCTTCGATCCGACCACGCAGATGGTCACCTTCGCCAACGGCGCGCGCTCGGGTCCGTTCCCGGTCACCAACGAAAACACGCTGCTGCCCCCGGGCCTGATGGCCAGCAACACCTACGGCCGCCTCGTGGCCTTCATCGACGGCAGCGGCGTCTCGCTCGTGACGCACGGGCGCACCGCAAATCCGGTCACGACCGGCGTGCCCTCGCCGTTCACCGCCAACAGCAACGTCCGTTATCTCCAGACCGGCACGGACATCATGCGGCGGAAGGCGAATCCGTTCCCGCTCTTCTTCGCGCCGGCGACCAAGGACAAGGCGCTCTACGATTACGAGAACATCAACTTTGTCGCCGCCAACAACGGCTCCGACAAGGCGCAGACGCTGCGGATGGAAGGCGAGCAGATCCTCCTGAACACCGCGTCGCACCTCGTGGCGGCCCGCGGCGGCTACTTCCGGCAGGAATTCGAGCGCACGGTTTTCAGCGCGCTCGATAACACCGACACGGTGATCTACATGGACATCAATTCGCGGCTGCTGGACGGGCGGACCAACCCGAACTTCATGCGGCCGTATGTCGAGGCCGTGGGTCCGTTCCTGACGCGCAACCCCGAGATCTCCGACACGGTCAACGCCGACCTCGCCTACCAGTTCACGCCGCGCGAAATGCCGCGCCTGCTCTCCTGGATCGGCACCCAGCGGCTCGCGATGCACTTGGAGCGCAACATGACCGACCGCGAGGCCTACACCTACGGCCAGTGGGTCGCCTCGGACAATCCGTGGGTCAACCGCGCCAACCGCGTCGGCGGCAACCAGCTCGCGCAGCGCTATTATCTCGGCGACGCCACGGGCAACAACGTCGACTACGGTCCGTCCGCGATCGGCGAAATCAGCGGCCGCTACAATGCCCGCTGGTTCAACAATCTCACCGGTCAGTGGGTGGACGAGCCGATCGAGGTCGGCCAGCTCTCGCGGGCGTCCACGACGCGCAATCGCAGCGAGCTCCGCACGTTGAGCCTCGTCGCGCAGAACTATTTCTTCCGTGACCGCGTGATCACGACCGTCGGCTGGCGCCGCGACCGCCGGCGTGAGCGCACTTCGTCGCAGGCGGCCGTCAATCCGGCGACCGGCCTCGTGACCTACGATGCGTGGCGGACGTGGGGCCCCTGGACCGACGACGTGACGGGCCCGCTCGGGCCGGCAACGCGCGCGTCGCAGCGGGGCGACACCAAGACCTACGGCGTGGTGGTGCGTCCGCTGAGCTGGGTGAATCTCTTCTACAACCAGTCCGACAGCTTCTTCCCGCAGGTCGTGCGCTACGCGATGGATCTGAACGGCGTGCTGCCCAATGCGAAGGGCGAGGGTAAGGACTACGGCCTCAGCTTCACCGCGCTGAAGGGCAAGCTGAACGTGAAGATCAACCGCTACGAGACGCTCGAGGAAGGCAGCCGCGCCGGCGAAATCGGCACGCTCGGCAACCGCACCTTCCGTCTCGAGGGCCGCCCGGAAAACAACGGCATCCGCGATGCCAACGGCTTCTATCCGTGGGCACTCGCCCTCTCCAACGCGCGCTTCGCGCGGCAGGGCATCACGCCCTCGGCCCAGCAGTCCGCGCAGGCGGTCGCCCGGATCATGGGCGTGACGGACGACTGGATGGCGACGTTCCTCGCCGCGGGCAACGGCCAGCCGCAGACCAACGGTCTTTCGGATGTGCTCTCCAAGGGCTACGAAGTCGAGGTCACCTACAACCCGACGCCGAACTGGCGCATCAAGTTCACGGGCGCGCAGCAGGTGGCGATCGACGCCAAGGTCGGCCGCGAGATGAACGACTACTGGAATTCGCGTCTGCCGGTCTGGACCACGGCGCGTGACGACGACGGCCGCCTGTGGTGGAACACGATTCCCGTGCTCGGCGGCGACACGCCCGAGACCTCGTATTACAACGGCCTGCTCTCGCCGTATCTCTTCGGTGTGGCCAACGAGGGCAAGCCCCGCACCCAGGTCCGCAAGTATCGCTGGAACACGATCACCAACTACTCGTTCACCGACGGCTGGCTGAAAAACTTCCATGTCGGCGGCGGCGTGCGTTGGGAAGACAAGGCGTCGATCGGCTTCTACGGCAAGGCGCCGTCGACGCTGCCCGGCTCCTTCAACGGCGTGATCCTCGAGCTCGATCCGAACCGCCCGATCCACGACAAGGCGCGGTTCTACTTCGACGCCTCGATCGGTTACCGTATGCGCTTCGGCGGCGACAAGGTGCGCATGAACCTCCAGCTGAACGTGCGCGATCTCTTCGAGGACGGTCGCCTGCAGCCGGTGGGGGCGAATCCGGATGGTTCGATCTACGCGTATCGCATCGTCGATCCGCGCCGGTTCATCCTCTCGGCTTCGTTCGACCTGTAAGCGGGAAGGCTGACTTCACCGCATAAAAAGGGCCGGCCCGCAGGGGCCGGCCTTTTTGCTTTTTAAGCAGGAGGCCAGGAGGCCAGGAACGAAAACCAGGCTGATTCAGAAGCCGGAAATCCAGGAAACGGATACGAACCGAGGTCTAGGCAGGAAGATCGCGGGGCCGAGCCGAGGGCTTGCTGCCCGGTTTCCTGGCTGCCGAATTCTTCCTGCCTCGGCGTTTCGAATCTGCCGGCTCAGCGCACGGCGCTGGCGGGGAAGATCGCGAAGACGATCTTCTCGTAGGGGCCCTTTTCGCCGCGTTCGTAGAGGCAGCCGGCACGTTCGGTGTCGATCGCGACGAGGCAGGAGTAGGCGGACGGGCCCTCATGCAGGAGAAGTTGGCCGGGCCAGGATTTGCCGTCGTCGGTGCTGGCGCGGACGGTGAGTTTCACCCGGCTTTTGGGATCGGCGGGATTGGAGAAGAGGAGGAGGCCGGGCGTGCTGCCCGAGGGGAAGCGCTGGCGGATGATGCTGGCTTGGCAGACGGGCTCGACGAGGTCGGGCTGGTCGGCGGGTGCAGTCCAGGTGCGGCCGCCATCGGTGCTCGTGGAATGCGTGCGGCGGCTGCGGCCGAAGTAGGAGCGCATGTTGATGAGGAGGCCGCCGGCGGGTTGGGCCAGTTCGACGACCTGGCTTTCGTTGGTGTGGGCGCCGGTGTTGCCGCCGAGTTTCCAGGACTTGCCGCCGTCGTCGGAGAAGATCGCGTGGGTGCGGTGCGAGTAGGGGCCGCGGAGTTTGCCGGCGGGGTCGTCGAAGCTGTGGTTGGCGGGAATCACGAGGCGGCCGGCGTGGGGACCGTGCTGGAGCTGGATGCCGACGCCGGGGCCGGTGGCATACCAGCCCCACGAAGGATCTTTGGTGGTCGCGGTAATCTCGACAGGTTTGCTCCAGGTCGCGCCGTGGTCGTCGGAGCGGAGCAGCCAGACGGTGCGGGTGCCTTGGCTCTTCTTGGGGATGATCTCGGATTCCTTGTCGGTGCCGAGATTGTGCGTGGCGAGCAGCAGGATGGCGCCGGTGCGCTGGTCGACGACGGGGCAGGGATTGCCGCAGGTGTTGTCGGCGTCGTCCCAGATGACGGTCTGCGGACCCCACGTGCGGCCGCCGTCGCGGGAGCGTTTGACGAGGAGATCGATGTTGCCCGAGTCGCCGCGGCCGGATTTGCGGCCTTCGGCGAAGGCGAGGAGCGAGCCATCCTTGGCGCGGATCACCGCGGGGATGCGGTAGGTGTGATAGCCGTCGGTGCCGGCGGTGAAGACGTCGACGTGGTCGACGGTGGAGGCGGCGGCGTGAAGCGCCGGACGCGGGGCGAGCAGCGCGAGGGCGGCGGTGGCGAGGAGGATCGGGCGGAGCATGGGGAAATCAGAACGAGCCGCGGATGCCGATGTTGGTGTAGAAGCCGAGTTCCTGCCAGCGCGTGGGCTTGGCGTAGTCGGGCGTGGTGGGCGAGTAGCGCTGGAGGTCCTGCACGAAGCCGCCGAGGTCGACGACCGAGGCGTAGAGGGAGTAGCGGCGGGTGAGGCTGTAGGTGGCGTTGATGCCGATGCGCGTGCGTTTGGCCTGATAATTGAAGGTGTTGGGCGCGACCGTGGCGCTGGCGGCGACGGCGCCGGTGCGGACGTCGTCGAGGTGGCTGATGGTGGTCTTGATCGAGAAGCGCGGGCGGATGAAGTTGATGCCGCCGGAGATGGTCTGCGGATTGTAGCCGGAGAAGTCGGCGGTGTTGTTGCCGCCGAGGTTCAGCTTCGTGTAGTTCACGAACACCTGGAGGCCGCGGGCCCAGCTGGGCAGGAACGTGAGCGACTGCCGGTAGGAGAGTTCGAGGCCGTCGATCTCGGCGTCGCCGACGTTGGTGCGGGTGTTGATCTGATAGGTGAGGAGCGAGGGATCGCTCTCCAGTCCGTATTGCTCGAGCAGTTCGGGGGTCGCGGGCGTGCTGATGGAGCCGAAGAAATCCTTCACGCTTTTGCGGAAGACGCCGACGGAGCCGAAGCCGTCCTTGATGTGGTAGGACTCGAGCGAGAGGTCGTAGCTGGTGGCGCTCCACGGTTTGAGGCCGGTGTTGTTGACGGTGATGGTCGGCGTGGCGGCGTCGGGTTCGGAGATCGAGGTGCCAGGGATGATGAAGTTGATGTTGGGCCGGCCGATGGTGCGGGCGTAGGCGGCGCGGAGGATGAGGTTCTCGGACAGGTTGTAGGAGGCGTTGAGGCTCGGGTAGACGCCGTCGTAGGAGCGGTCGGAGCGGGCGGCGCGTTCCTGGTAGCGGAGTTTGCGCAGGGTGAGCGGATCGGTGGAGAGGAACACGCGCTGGATGCCGGGTTGGGCGGGGTTGCCGTCGACGAGGGTGCCGTCACGGTTTTTCTGATACTGCGCGGTGATGTCGTTGAGCGGGCCGGCGCCTTCGTCGTCGGTGCGCTCGTAGCGGAAGCCGGCGACGATCCAGAGGCGGTTCTTGAAGAGCCGCGCGTCGGTGCGGAGATAACCGGCGGTGATGGTCTCCTGCAGATTGCGGGAGTTGTTGACGTAGTCCTGCCACACCTGGGCCTCGTCGAGCACGAACCACGAAGGGTTCTGCCGGAAGAGCTGATACATCTTCTGGCCGCTGATCCAGCGGACCTTCTGGCCGAAGACGGTGGGGGCTTCGGCGTTGAAGGCGTCGTCGAAGACGTCGAAGCGGCTGGCGAGGCGGTCGGCGGCGTTGGTGGAGCCGTTGGGGCGGAAGTTCCACGTCTTGGCGAAGCGGCGCTGGTCGCTCTCGTAGAAGTCGATCGCGCCGCCGATTTTCACGGTGAACGGGATGCGGGTGGCGAAATCGCGGGCGACATCGAGGCGGAGGTTGTATTTGTGCGTGTTCCAATCGGGTTGATTGGTCGTCGGGTTGCCGAGGGTGTAGTTGCCGCCGTCATACACATCGACGGGCACGCCGGCGCGGGTGGCGGTGTAGCGGGTGGGGATGGTGCCGCCGGAGGGGGGGATGTCGTCGCCGCGGAGGACGACGTTGCCGAGGGTCGCGGGGGCGAGGTTGAACATGCCGGAGTCGATATCGAGGCGGTCCGTGGCGGAGAGGGAGGCGGCGCCCATGCCGTCGATCCGCCAGAATTCGCCGCGGTGGCGGTAGCGGAGCGTGTAGTGTTTGGTCTCGGTCATGATGTCGACGTTCTCGCCGCTGCCGTTCATGGTGACGACGCCGACGGCGGTCGGTGCGCCCTGGGTGAAGGTCGGTCCGCCGGTGGCGCCGGTGCCGTAGTTGAAGCCGAGGACGCTGCGGGTGATGTAGAGTCCGTATTCGCGGAACTGGGCCTGGGCGGAGATCGTATCCGTGGGTGAGATACGGTAGTCGGCGCCGATGGAGCCCTGCAGGGTCTTGAAGGTCTGGGCGAGGCTGTTCCACTGGCTGGAGGTCTGGACGAGGCGGACCTGATCCCAGGTGGGGGACTCGTCGGTGTCCTCGGTGCCGGTCTCCATGGGCTTGAAGCGCCAGGTGCGCGAGCCGCCGACGGTGAGGGCGAAGTTCCTGTTCACCGGGCGCAGGTAATTGAAGTCGAAGGACGGCTGGATGAAGTCGGGCGAGTTGTCGCCGTTGTGGTTGCGGGGGCCGCCGTCGAAGGTGAGGCCGTTGCGGTTGTGGAACTGGGTGTAGGCGTTGAAATTGAATTTCGGCGTGCGCGATTCGAAGCCGGAGCGCGTGATGAGGTTGATCGAGCCGCCGAGGCCGGAGGCGGGCAGGTCGGGCGTGGGGACCTTGGTGACCTCGACGCGGGAGACGTTGTTCATCGGCATCTCGCGCAGATCGAGGGAGCGGCTGTTGCCGTTGAAGGAGGTGGCCATCTCGCCGCCGTCGACGGTGAGGCCGGTGTTGTTGCCGGGGAAACCGCGGAGGGCGACGGTGGTGGGCTCCGAGCCGGAGGTGGCGATGGAGACGCCGGGGAGGAAGAGGAGGAACTCGCCGATGTTCTCGTTGCCGCGGTCGCCGAACTCGTCGATCGCGACCACGTTCTTGATGTTGGGCGCGGTGCGCTGCTCGTTCATCGCGATGGCCTGGGCGCTCATCTCGCGGTCGGCGACGACGGTGAAGGCGCTCATCTCGACGACGGCTTCGGGGCCCTTGGCGGCGGGGCGGAGCGAGCGCTCGAGCTGCAGGTCGAACTCGCGCGCGGTGGTGCCGCCGGCGGCGACGTTCACGGTGGCGTTCTGCGACGCCATGCCGAGGTAGGTGACCTTGAGCGTGGCGGGGCCGGCGGCGACGTTGGTGAAGCGGTAGCGGCCGGCTTCGTCGGTGATGATCTCGCGGGTGGTGCCTTCGAGGGTGACGCGGGCATTGACGAGGGCGTTGCCGCTGGCGGCGTTGAAAACGCGGCCCTCGATCGTGCCCGTGCCCTGGGCGAACGCGCGCGGAGCGAAGCCGAGCGCAGCGAGCCCGAGGACGACGGTCGCGACGAGGAGCCGAAGAGCCGGGAGGGCGCACGAGGAGCCGGGGAGGAAGGGGACAGGGTTCATAGGCGCAAAGGGGACTGCAGGGGTTGCCGGGGCTGGCGCGCTAGCTCGCCGTCCGGCGTCACCCGCAACAACGGGAAACGGGTGGTCTCATTTAGGAGCCTGTCGCGAGTGCGGCCGCGCGATCGGCGCCGAGAGGGCGCTGCCCGGTGTCAGGGCTGGGGCCAGATGAGACGGGCGAGGAGCACGCGATTGTAGTTCCGGCTGCCGCGGGTCGGGATCTCGCTGGTCACCACCCAGGTCTCGTGTGCGTTCACGTCCATGACGGCGTAGCCGGCGCCGAGGTCCGCGTTTTCCTCGGGAAAGACGATCCGCTCGGTCGCACGGCGGACGACGAGTTTTTCGGGATCGACCTCGGCGATGAAGATCGGGGCGCGGTGGCGGAAGACGTGGTCGTTGTTGGCGCCCTTGCGGGTGTAGAGGAGGTAGAGGGTGTCGCGGTGGACGAGCCAGTGCTGCTGCGTGTTGTAGTTTCCGAGCAGTTGCCCGTCATCGAAGTGCCATTCGACGAAGGGGGCGTAGCGGAGGCCGTCGTCGCTGCGCGCGACGAAGCCCGAGTGATCGGCGCGCATCGTGAGGAAGTAGCGGCCCTTGAAGCCCGTCACGGACGGCTCGTATAGGCCGCGCTCCCGCGGGATGGAGAATTCGGAGCCGTGCTCCACGTAGGTGAGGGTGGTGCCGTCGAAGCGGCAGCGGGCGACGATGCTGGTGTAGTAGCGGTGGGCGGCGTCCTTGCGGTAGCGGATGGGGAGCAGGATCTCGCCGTTGGGGAGATCGAAGCGTTGATGGCAGCCGGCGTTGGGTTCGAGAAACGGGCGGCCCGCGTGGTCGGCAGAAGGCAGCGCAAGCAGGCGCAAATCGCTCCATTGGTCGGTGGCGGGATCGAAGACCGCATAGGAGACGCGTTCGAAGCCGCGGTCCTCGGTGGTGCCGCCGCGGAAGCCGAACGTCTTTCCCGTGGCGAGCACGCGGCGGGACGCGGCGTGCCATTGGGGACAGACGTCGCCGATGACGAAATCGTGCCCTTCCGGCATGCGCCTCCTCCGCAGCGACTCGATCGCGACCGGCTTGGTCCAGGTGTGCCCGAGGTCGCGGCTTTCCAGCATGAACATGTCCTTGTAACCGTGTGACCCGCGTGGATCGGTTTCCTGCGTGGTCAGGATCACCCGCGGCGTGGCGCCCGGAATGATGGCGGCACGGGACTGGGTGTAGAAGTGGTTGTCGTGCCCCGTCAGGATGACGCTGCGCTCGATCCGGAACGGCGCGGCGGAGGTGCAAGGCGCGTGGGTCGTCGCGACGACCAGCGCCGTCCACAACCAGGCGGCGCGCAGGCGAGGGTGGGGGCTTGGGGTCAGCATGACGCGCAAGGAGCGAAAGGGATGCATGCCATCGGCAAGCGCCGCCGCGAGGTGCGAAGGCAGGACCACTTGAGCCCGCGGCCGACGACGGTGCCGGGAGCCGCCGGCGGGGACTTTGTCATAAGATTTCCATGACGCAGGCACGGGGCGATTTACGGCGAAAAAAGACGCGGGCGGCTTCCGTGTCCGTAATTCGCTGATACGGCGCGGACCCGTGCGCGCAATGCCGGCAGCCCTACGCCGGGAACCGGCTTCGGAAGCCTGTTTTCGGCCGGGTTCCGAGGGGCTAGGAAGTGCCGGGTGGAATGGACCGTCCGCGGGGGCGTGGGGAAAACATCGGGTAAATCCCGCAAGCAAAATGGCGGAAAAAATTCACCCACTTGTGACCACAAATCCGTTGACGGGAAAAATTCAGGCTACCATCGGTAGTGTTTGCTGCGCGGGAGGACCACAACCGGTTGTGGTCAATAACTCGTCAGCAAGTGGTAGCAACTTTGGTTCGCGTAAGGCAGTTTCAGGCCAGATTCACCCCTCGCACGTCACTCTCTTCGCCAGCAATTTTCACTTCGTTTCTATTTCCGTCTCTAATCATCGACCGTCAGCACATGCAAAAATCGTTTCAGGTCGGCTCCAAGACATTCGTTCTCGACCAAGCCAAGGCCGAGGCCGCCTTCGCGGCCAAGAAGGTCATCAACGGTCGGGAGACGATGACGTTCAACCTCCTGCCGCTCAAATATCAGTGGGCCTATGACCTTTATCGGAAGATGAAGGCCAACCATTGGGAGCCAGAGGACATCCCGATGGGCAAGGATATCGAGCAGTGGCGGGATGAGCGCACGGTTTCCGACGCGGAGCGGTGGATCATCCGCATGGGCATCGGGTATTTCTCGGCCGCGGAGGGCATCGTGGGGGACAACATCCAGCACGTGGTGCGCGAACTCGTGACCGCACCGGAGCTGAAGCTGGTGCTGGGGCGCCACGCGCATGAGGAGAACATCCACGCGGATTCGCTGCTCTACATGATCAGCTCGCTGCAGATCAATCCGCACGAGTGCGAGGCGATGTTCGAGGATGTGCCGACGATCGTGCGGAAAAACGAGTTCGTCACCCGCATTTCCCGCAGCCTCCGCCGCGACATCGATCTCACGCAGGCCGAGAACAAGAAGCTGCTGGCGAAGAATATTTTTGTCTTCGGCCAATGCATGGAGGGCACGCAATTCTACGGGCTCTTCGGCATGGTCCTGTCGCTTTACCGGCAGAACAAGTTTCCCGGCATCGGCCAGATGTTCCGCTACACGCTGCGCGACGAGTCCAACCACATCGAGGTCTTCCGGAATCTCTTCATGGATCTCGTGGACGAGAACCGGGAAATCTGGACCGCCGAGTTCAAGGAGGAGTTGCGCGCGACGATGGCGGAAGCGGTGCAGCTCGAGAAGGAGTTCATCCGCGATTGCCTGCCGGTGAACAGCATCGGCCTGTCGGCGGAGGATTTTCTGACCTACATCGACTACATCGCCGACCGACGGCTCGAGAGCTGCGGCCTCGCGCCGCTGCAGCCGGGCGTGAAGAACCCGTTGCCGTGGCTCGCCGAGATGATGGACATCAAGAAGGAGCAGAACTTCTTCGAGGGTCGCGTCACGGAGTATCAGAAGGCCTCCTCCCTCAACGTCGCGAGCGACGACGAGCTGTAACCCTTTGCCGGCGGCCCGCACCTCGTGCCGGGCCGCCGGGATTGCACCCCCAACCCCCGTCTCCCCCGCCCGCTGCCCGCCTCCTGCGTCGTTCCGGATAACCTCCGTGATTCCGGGATCGACGACCGATCGTTCGACTTTCCCCCAAACCCGTTTCCGTTTCGCTACCGGCCGCCTTTCCCGGCGTCCGGTTTCCCGTCTCTCCCTCGCTCGCTTCAACTTTTCCTCGTTTCTCCGTCAGGCGCCGCCTCCACCATGAGCCAACCCACTCTCGCCCACGATCTCGCGCTCAAACGCACCGTCCACGCTCCCGTCGAACAGAAGCCGCACTATGCGTGGCGCGATGTGCTGAACGGCGAGTCGATCGATCTGCCGCCGGTCGTGCTGTTGTGCCCGCACGGTGAGGAGCGTTTCGCGTTGTCCGAAGTGGCCGACACCCTCGGCAAGGCCCTGACCAACGTGCACCTCGCCAAGGGCGAGAAGGACATCTTCACCGACGCGAACCGCAACTGGGTCGCCGGCATCTGCCGCGAAGTCGCGGCCAACCTCCGCGAGCTCGCCCGCAAGCAGACGCCGCTGCGCCTCACGCTCAATTCGCTCTACGAGCTGCTCGAGAAGACGCTTGTCGACAACAACGCCTACTTCGTCGCGAAGAGCCTGCTGCTCAACCGTGCCCGGAAGATCGCGGTCGATCGCGACTCCGCGGCGCAGTCCACCCTGCGCGTGATCCGGCGCAACAACCAGGTCGTGCCGTGGAGCGAGCAGAAGGTGGAGATCGCCGTGCGGAAGACCTTTCTTTCCCTCCAGCGTGATTCCGCGCCGGCCGTGGCCATCACCCGCGCGGTCAGCGAGCGCGTGCACGCCTCGAAGCAGTCGTTTGTGCACATCGAGGAGATCCAGGACATGGTGCAGGAGGAGCTCATGAAGTCCGGCCATTTCAAGGTCGCCGAGGCGTATATTCTTTTCCGGGCGCAGCGCGCCGCGGCGCGTGATGCCGGGCTGGAGAACGCCCTCACGTCCACGCCGGTCGAGGCGCCGGTGCTCGCGCCGGGCCAATCCTCCATGATCGTGGTGAAGAAAAATGACGGCGTGAACACCTTCTGGGACGGGGCGGACCTGCGGAAGCGGATCGAATTCGCCCGCATCGGTCTCGACCTCTGTCTCTCCAACGACGAGATCGAGCAGGAACTCCGCCGCTCGGTCTACGACCAGATCGCGCAGAAGGACCTCGATGCGACGATCGTCCTCAACTCCAAGACCCTGATCGAGAAGGACGCCGACTTCGCCAAGTTCGCCGGTCGCATCCAGCTGACCTACATCTACGAGGAGGTCCTCGGCTGGGACATCATGAAGGAGGGGATCGGCGCCCTGAAGGCGGCCCACCAGCGCGCGTTCAAGAAATACCTCGAGCACGGCGTCGCCATCAAGCGGCTCAATCCCCGCCTGCTCGATTACGACCTGACCCGGCTCGCCGCGGCGCTCGATCCGTCCTCGGACCTCGAGTTCGACTTCCTCGGCATCCAGACGCTCTACGACCGCTACCTGATCATCGACAAGACCCGGAAGCCCTCGCGCCGCATCGAGACGCCGCAGTTCTTCTGGCTGCGCGTATCCATGGGCCTGATGCTTGACGAGAAGGGCGACCGCGAGAAGCGCGTCACCGATCTCTACGAGCTCTACAAGAGCCGCCGCTTCTGCTCGTCGACGCCGACGCTCTTCAACTCCGGCACCCTGCACTCGCAGCTGTCGTCGTGCTACCTCTACTACGTCGATGATTCCCTCGAGAGCATCATGCTCCGCGGCATCGCCGACAACGCGTTCCTCGCCAAGTGGGCCGGCGGCCTCGGCGGTTCGTGGACCGCGGTCCGCGGCACCGGCGCGCACATCCAGGGCACCAACGGCGAGAGCCAGGGCGTGATCCCGTTCCTGAAGCTCCACAACGACCAGTTGGTCGCCGTCAACCAGGGCGGCAAACGCAAGGGCTCCGGCTGCGCCTACCTCGAGACCTGGCACAACGACATCTTCGAATTCCTCGAGCTGCGGAAGAACACGGGCGACGACCGCCGCCGCACGCACGACATGAACACGGCGAACTGGATTCCCGACCTGTTCATGAAGCGCATGGAGGCCCGCCAGACCTGGACGCTATTCCGCTCCAACCAGGTGAAGGATCTGCACGACCTCTACGGCGCGGCGTTCGAGAAGCGTTATCTCGAATACGAGAAGCTCGCCGAAGAAGGGAAGCTCTGGGGCCAGAAGATCGAGGCGCTCGAGCTCTGGAAAAAGATGCTCTCGATGCTCTTCGAGACGGGTCACCCGTGGATCACCTTCAAGGATGCCTGCAATCTCCGTTCGCCGCAGGATCACGTGGGCGTCATCCACTCGTCGAATCTCTGCACCGAGATCACGCTCAACACGAGCAACGACGAGACGGCGGTCTGCAATCTCGGCTCGGTCATTCTCGAGACGCATCTGAAGCCCGACGGCTCGATCGACCACGCCAAGCTCCGCGAGACGATCCGCTCCGCGGTCCGGGCGCTCGACAACGTCATCGACATCAATTTCTACCCGACGGCCGCGGCCAAGACCTCGAACCTGCGCCATCGCCCGATCGGTCTCGGCGTCATGGGTCTCGCCCACGCGCTCTACCTGCGCGGCCACGCCTTCGCCTCGCCCGAGGCGGTCGAATTCAACGACGAAGCGATGGAGGCGATCGCGTTCTACGCCTACGAGGCCAGCTCCGATCTCGCGGCCGAGCGCGGCACCTACTCGAGCTACAAGGGTTCGAAATGGGATCGCGGTCTCCTGCCCCAGGATACGCTCGATCTCCTCGAACAGGAGCGCGGCGTCGCCATCGATGTGCCGCGCGGCGGCCGGATGGATTGGCAGCCCCTGCGTGAAAAGATCGCGCGTCAGGGCATGCGCAATTCGAACTGCCTCGCGATCGCGCCGACCGCGACGATCTCGAACATCACCGCCACGAGCCCCTGCATCGAGCCGACCTACAAGAATCTCTTCGTCAAATCGAACCTCTCGGGCGAGTTCATCGTGCTGAATCCGTTCCTCGTGAAGGACCTCAAGTCCCGCGGGCTCTGGGATCAGGACATGATCGACAATCTGAAGTATTTCGACGGCGAGCTGAAGGACATCGAGCGTATCCCGGCCGACCTGAAGGCGAAGTATCTCACGGCCTTCGACATCGACCACAAGTGGATCGTCGATGCCGCCGCGCGCCGCCAGAAGTGGATCGACCAGAGCCAGTCGGTGAACCTGTGGATCAAGACGCCGGACCTGAAGACGCTGAGCCACATGTATCGCCACGCGTGGCACGCCGGGCTGAAGACCACCTATTACCTCCGCAGCCTCGGCGCCTCGAACATCGAGAAGGCGACGGTCGCCGCGAAGAAGGAAGTCCGCGGTGTCGCCGGTGAAGTTACCGCGCCGGCCGCGGAGGCGCCGAAGAAGACCTACACGGCCGAGGAAAAGGCCGCCTGCTCGATCGAGGCGATGCGCCGCGGCGAGACCTGCGAGGCCTGCCAGTAAACGCCCCGTATTCCCGCCCCGCTGCGCGAAAAGCCCGTCCCTGACTTTCGTCGGGACGGGTTTTTTGTGAGCTGCTCCTTCACGGCCGGAGTCCGCCCGTCGGGTGGGCAGCGGGCTGGTGCGCGCGCGGATTACAGACTTGAGCGCGTCGCCGTTTCGACGACCTGCAGCCGGACGGGCTCGGTGATGGTCCAGCGCGCGGGCGTGCCGCGACGCTGGAGGTTGAGCCAGTTGAGGGCCGCTTCGTGGACGATCTCGTGCTTGCCGGCGAAGATCGTCACGCGCGTGTTGCCTTCGTGGATACGAAAGACCGGCTGCCGGCTTCCGTAGAGCGGGTCCGCGGCGGCGGGTGGCAGATGCCTGGGCGCGCGTTGCGTGGCGTAAAACTCGGCGATCGTCGCCTCGGGCAGGCGGGCCGTCCCGGGCACGACGGCGTTGTAGGCCTCGAGACTGTGGCGGAAGGGCACGCTGCCGGCCCGGCCATCCTCGACACCGGCGGCGATGTCGAGCGGCACGACCCGGGCGGAGTCGAGCCAGGTGAGCGGCGAGCGCCGGCGGGCGTCGGCCTGGCGCGCGGGAGTGTCGGGCGCGCCGCCCAGCGCCTTCTCGATGTCGGTGGCGTAGCGGTCGGGCTTCCCGTCCCGGGTGTGCTCGGCGTGCCAGCGGGCGATGTCGACGATGCCGCACCACGCGGAGACCCCGGCCCAGAGTTCGGGGTGCCGGCCCGCCATCAGGAGCGCCATGTGTCCGCCGCCGCTCACACCGATGAGATAAATGCGCTGCGGGTCCACGTGGGCGTTGGCTTTCGCCCAGGCCACGGCGTCGACGATATCCTGCACCGCGAGATCGGAGCCGAGCGCCTGCGGAGTGCGGTTGGCACCGCGGAAATCCGGATGGATGAAGTGCCAGCCTTCCTGCCGGCACCATTGCCAGTAGGGCAGGCTGCTGCCGGTCTGCCGGAAATCTCCCGACCACGTGTGCAGCCCAACGAGGAGCGGCCTGGGCTTCGCGGCGTCAGCGGGTGCCGTCCACCACAGCGCCGGCTGCTCGGAGGCATCGACCGTGCTACGGATCCGGACCTCGCGGACCTCCGGCGGCCAGGTTTCGACTGCCGCTGCGGCCAGCGGAACGCTGAGAATCAACGGGGCGAGCAGTCGGAGCGTGAGGGGTGCGCGCATGCAGCCGGAAGCGTCGACGGCATGCCCGGGCGGTCGAGCGGAAACCCGTGTGGGGTGCAGGTCCTTGCCCGCTGGGGAATTCTCGGCAGTGGAATTGTGCTCAAGCGGCGCCGCGGCGGGCCGATCGCGCGCGGTGGCGTTTCGCTTTTCGACGATTGGGCGCGCAAACGTGGACCGGCACGGACAACGGCAAGTTCTCCCATGCGGCGAACTGGTTGGGTGGCCTGCCGGTCGACGATGGCTCCGCAGCGCTGCAGCTGCCCGCCATTCCACGCGCGAACTACACGACCACGGTCTCCGCGTTCCTCCCGCCCCGTCAACCGGGCGCGGGCGCTTTGGCGCCCTGACGCGGCCGGCTTACCGCTCGCGCCGGCGGCAATCCAGCGCCAGAACCCGCCCGCCCTTCTCGATCCTGACCACGGACGCGGGCCCCGCGCCCGTGATGAACGGCGAGCGGTAGGTAAACGGCGGCGCCAGCTCGAT
>JACCEB010656295.1_pt1 | contig 17251 bp, 12 predicted proteins | sample 7454761 | NCBI WGS metagenome assembly JACCEB01 (sample SAMN15323454, study PRJNA562643) | freshwater metagenome | isolation source: river surface water | place: USA:Blue River Watershed | collected 2017-08-18 | reverse complement strand
TAAGACTACCTTGATTTAAAGTCATAAACAATTCAGGACGGATATTTTCAACAATCGTATTTATTAATGTTTTATATGTAATTTGTCCACTTGAGATAGTTTCTTTAATTGCCGCAATCGAACGAAGCAAACTGTTTTTATCACTGTAAACACCACGTCTTAAAAAACAGTTTGCATACTTAAATAAAGCATTTGATGTAGATGAAATTAATAATTCTTGATGGTTTCTTAATAAAATATTAAGATTCTCAGGTAATTGACCATAACGACAATTATCTAGAACGGCAATATCAGCTTTAATATAGTTTTCATTTTTACATAAAGCCTCATCCCTGAATTCTTTTGTTTCAACTGTTGATTTTTGAACTTCTGATTCAGTTTGTACATCACAAACATCATGTCCAACGGGCTTTTTAAATGCTTGTATCTCTTTAGCATTAACATCATAATCATCTGGTTCTTTCAAAAAACAACATGGAACACATAAGTTCTTAGGATGATTTTTAGGTTTCATAAAACCAGGAAAGGCTTCAGCACCAGTGTTCTTAAGAATCTCAGGCCACTTCTTTTCAACATTCTCTTTACTCCAATATGCTTCACTTGTTGGACGACGAACAATGACTGTATATTTATCTCCTAAAAATTCTTTATTACGTTTATCATATGGTAATACGTCACCCTTATTATATGGACTCTTTAATCCACTTTTGACAAATTCATCAACTGAAATAGGCATTTCAGCCTTATAATCCCAAATACGTGGACAAATATAATACTGGTCACGATATTTAACATAACCAGTGATAGCTGATTTGTCTTTGATTTTATCTAGATTTTCTTTTGGAATAATATAAGGTTGTCTCATCTGGGTTGCATCACATGTTCTACTATATTTCCACCCAGAACCTCCATCACCATCCTTTTCTAGATTACCAACATCTTCTACTTTATATAAACCTGGATCAGCAGTTTCACGCATTTTAGTCATATAATTGGTAAACTTGATTTCATGCATATCATTACCTTTCTTTTTAATATCATAATCAACCACAATTTTCTCAGCTTCTTTGGCTTTTTCAACTTCTTTTGCTTTTTCTTCTTCACCTTTTTGAAATTCGGCTTCTAAATTAACATCTAGACCTAGGTCATCAAATCCTAATTCATCAAAGTCAAAACCTAAATCAACAACTGGTTCAGATACCATAAGAGATGATTTTTCTTCAAAATCGATTTCGATTGTTTTTTTCTGTTCAGTTTTTTTTAAATCAAAATCGGGGTCAAACAAAATATGTAATAAACTATGAATCGCATTAAGATGTTTTAATTGATGCAGATTTTCAATCATTATACTATATTTATCATTCTCAACTGATATACTAATATCAGTGCCATATAAGAAATGATATTTAATATTTTCAGGGATATCTTGAGGATTAAATCCATCTATTATTTGTTTTGCTTTTGTTTTATCAATTAAAAAAATGGATTCTAACAGTTCAATGTAAGTTGATTTTTGTCCATCAAAACCTCTTTTATTTTTCTCAAATATTTTATTAATGAAATTTTGTATTGATAATGTACTATCAAAATCATTGACCTTTTTATAAATGACTTTAATGTTATTATTTTTCATATTACCATAAAAAAATGGATACATAGATTGAACCCGATTATTTAATTCATCAATTGATAAAGCAAATTTAGATTTGTCTTTCATAATAACCTGTGTTTTTAGTGTAATACTTAGAATTTGAGTTCTTATTAAGGTGTTATGATAGGTGTTTCTAAATATCATATTAGATTCTGGTTGATGAATTAATTTACTATCCGTAATTTTCATTAATTTATTGATAAATTCAGTAATTTCCTCTAATGATTCTTTAATTGCCTTAATCGATACATATTTTTTCATATTAAAATTAATAATCGTATAACCATTTTCATAAAGACTAATTGACACATAATCTTCAATTGTTTTATCTGATTTTTCATTTAATAATAATTTAAAGACTATATATTTTTTATTACTTGGATATTCAATATCTTGAATTAATTGATTATTTTTCCATGATGCAATAACTTTTAATTTGAAATTATGTTTCTTTAAAAAAGGTTTATAAATCTTATAATTATTATTGTAATCATTAATTACAAACTTAACAAATGGGATTCTATTGCTTGTTTCAAAGACATTAAATAATTTATCGATATCAAAACTACTTTGATAGTTTACGTCATTGATACCAATAATTAAATCATTGACTAAATAATCATCATCTAGGTCAACTAATGATTTATATTTCTTATCATCATGTTTTTTATCAAATAACAATTGAATTAATTTATTATTTGATTCTTGTAATTTTTCAATCATATTATCAATGGCTTCTTTTTCATTTTTAATACTTTGAGTTGTGTAATTACTTACATTACTATCCCAATACATATTAACCACATCATTCATTGAAATTCCTTTGTAATTATAAATAAAATCCATATGAGTAACTAGATTAATGATATTATTATCAACTAATCCAAATTCATTCAAAACTTTTGAATATTTATCACTTTCTTGGTCCATGATTATTTTATCTGATAAATTTACAATTGATGAAAATGGGTTAGCTACTACATATAATTGAGTATCAATATATTCATTTGAGGTAACTGATATTTTCTTTTTATATTCACGTCCTAGAATAACATGTCTATGATTTAATAAAGCAATAAACTCTTCATCATTAATTAAATAATCACTTGTAAAGGTACTATTTTTAAATAAATTAATACCACTTTCGACTGATTTATTTTTATATTTTTCACTAAAGATTGTTCGGACCATTTTTTCAATATCTTCTATGGATTCTAGATCTAAAACCACACATAGTTTATTAACCATATCATTCAATGAAATTTCAGTGTTTTTATTTAAAAGACTATTAATGAATTTAATCATCTCTTTGTAAGTAATATTATGAGATTTAATCCATAAATGTTGATGATGAACACCAATGTGATTATGATTTTCAGTTGTTGTTTTTTTGATTCTATTTATATGATGACTAATTTTCATACGGATAATGTTAATACTATCATTATCAAAAATTAAATCTTTGACAAAATATGTATTACCAATCTTAATTTTTCCAAATTTAGCTCTAAAATTAGGTATTACGTGACTTAATTTTTTATTTTCTTCATCTGTCAGAGACTTATAATCATTTTTCTCTATCTTTTCTAATAACTTATTTATATCATTATCATAGTAACCTCCTACAAAAATATAAACATCATAATCTTCTGGTGCAGAACTATGTATGTGTTTTATTTTGTAAATTTTCTGATTAATGAATTCCTCTACTATTGACATTTCTTATTTTATTAACAAGATTAAAAAATGATTATAATAATCTAGCCAATTTTAATTTTATTAGGTTAATCTATCTAATACTAAAAAATAAAAATAAAAATTTGTAACTTATTGTAATTTTTCTTTTAATGGTGTATCAGTAATACGAGTACCACAATAATCAACTGGTGAATTACTATAGTCCTTATTTTTGTATAATTTTAATTGAATCGCCACTCTAAGAAGAATTCTAAAGTTATTCCAGAATTCTTCAGTGTGTCCAACAGATAAAGTCATAATGTGTGCTAATTCATGGATTGCCACAAAGATAATGACATTTTCTTCAACTAGTGTTTCTTCTTTAGTACCTTTTGCTCTTAGACAGAACACGATTTTTTGACCTTTATTAACTGAATAAGATGTATATTTATTATTAGGGGTACTTTCACTAATGTTATCTGGTTGAAATCTATCAATTAAACGTTTAAATCCTTCCTTAGTTTCATCTAAGGCTTCTTCATCAGCTGCATACTTTTTTACTTGGTCATCATTGACACCTTTTAAATGGTCAACAATTTTAACTAATTTTTCTCTGACTTTGGCTAATAAATCAGCAGCTTCTTGTTTATCTTTGAGATTTCTAACTAAATACTCTCTATTATCAATCTTTGATTTTGTATAAATAACTTCATATGATCTGGTTTCTAAATACATGTAAAGTATCATTAATAAAATCGCGAAGACAAAAAAATTTAAAAAACCATCTGCTAACATTTGACTTCTTTTTATTATTCGATTAGAAAAAAGGTTTAATTATATTTAAAATCAAAAAAAAAATTTTCTTTTATTAAATTAAATGACATTAAAAAATCTACTCCCCGCTTCAAGCACTCTCAGACTTATTATTATTATTATTGCTGTATTCCTATTAGTAGGATTTATTGCCGGTATTATAGCTGTAATTGTGATATATACTCGTGGTAAAAAGAAAGTTGACAATGCTATTGCTGCAGACCAGGCAAATTTTAACTTTTAATAAAGATTTATTTTTTATTTTTTATTTTTATTTTTATTGATAAAATTGAATTTAAAACTCAATTATTTTATTTAATAAAAAATTATTAAAATTAACATGAATTCGAATTTCGTTTTTCGACAAGATGAAACTGTTAAAATTAATTATGCTAAACCTTTGAGTTTTCAAGCTACTGACTGGAGAAGTTTTGATTATAAACGTCCATTTGACCCCGAAGAACCTAAAGGAACTTATCGAAAGGAATTTCGCGTTCAGATTTTTGGTGTAACTGGAAAAGGACGTTCTGTTTCGGCTGTTATTAAAGGATTTAGACCTTTCTTTTATGCTGAAATCCCAACCGATTGGAAAAATGCAAATGTTGAACAACTTATTAAAACAATTAATAAATTAGTACCTGAATATGAAACTAAATCATTATACTCATATAACATTGTTAAACAGAAAAAATTCCGTGGGTTCACTAACAATACATATTACCCTTTTATCAAATTTGAATTTCTTAGTAATTCTGGTTTTAATAAATATAAACGTGTGCTAGAGGGGACTGTCGTGATTGGTGGGAAAAAACTACAACTACCTTTATATGAGTCCAATCTCGAACCTATTATGCGTTTGATGCATATTACTGGTGTAGAACCTGCTGGATGGATTCAACTTACTAAACTAGTTATTCCAGATACACCTTATAGTAAATGTCAAATTGATGTCGAAACCGATTTTAAACATATGTCTAAATTCGATAAAAACGACATTGCACCTTTGATTGTGGCTTCTTTTGATATTGAATCTGATAGTAGTCATGGTGATTTCCCTCAAGCAAAGAAGAAATATACTAAACTAGCAACTGATATTATTAACCATTATCAAAAAACTCGTTCTCAGATTTCGAAACTGCAAAAAACAGGTGATAACCCTACTAAACTAGAATATTTAACTAATTTGATTCAGAACAAAGAAAACTACTTCTATGGTCTTATTAAAGCAGGGTTCCTAGAAGAGTCTCCTTTTCATGACGAAGAAGTTAATTATGTTTATACAAAGGATGGAATCAAACCTAGAGACCAAGAAATTAAAGATATTCTAGTTGATGTTTTGAAAATCTGTGACCGTAATTCGATTTCGATTCGTGCAAACCGCGAAATGAAAGAGGGTGTTCAGACTGTTCTTCGTAAATGGGTTAATAAAAAAGATAAATTCAAGAAAAAAGAAGAAGATGATATGCCGAATGAAAAAGATATTTATCAACTTGAAGAAATTATTCAAGCTGTTGCAAAAACAGATAACCTAGATGCGAATGTTTTACACTCCAAAGTCTTTACGAAAGAAGTTTGTATTACACTTTTGACTAATTTGTTTGATATGAATTTTCCACCTGTTGAAGGTGACCCAGTCATTCAAATTGCAACCGTTGTTTATAAATATGGTGACCCATCAGTTTCTTATCGTCATATTGTTACATTGAAATCATGTGACCCAATTGATGATGTTGAAGTTGTTAGTTGTGAAGATGAAGCCGATGTACTCCTAGAATGGGCGAATTTTATTAACCGACTTGACCCAGATATTATGACTGGTTATAACATTTTTGGTTTTGATTATTCGTTTCTCTATTATCGAGCTAAAGAATTGGGTTGTCTTGAAGAATTCAGCAAAATCAGTCGTTTACAAGACCATTCAGCTGATTTATTAGAAAAACAACTGTCTTCTGCTGCTCTAGGTGATAACACGATGCGATTTATTGACATGGTTGGACGTGTTCAGATTGATCTTCTGAAAGTCATTCAACGTGACCATAACCTTGGTTCTTATAAACTAGATAGTGTTGCTGAACATTTTATTAGTGGTAAGATTGGAGGAATGCGAAAGGATGACCCACATTGGATTGAAATCAAGAATACAGTTGAAATTGAGAAAAACAATTATATTATTATTCGTCAAGCAAAAGATGGTGATAAGTTTAATCGTGGTGAGAAAATTCAAGTTCTAGATAAAGAAACAGTTGATGGTAAAGATTGGATTAAACTAGATGTACCATTTGAAGAAAAAGTTCTAGGTAAAAAACCAATGTGGGGTCTAGGGAAAGACGATGTTAATTACAAGGATATCTTTAGTCTTCAGAAAACTGGTGGACCTAGTGGTCGTCGTACGATTGCTGTTTATTGCGTTCAAGATTGTGTACTATGTATTCGATTGATTCGTAAATTAGAAATTATTGCCAATAACATTGGTATGGCTAATGTTTCAATCGTTCCATTTTCATACATTTTCTTGCGTGGTCAAGGTGTTAAAATCTTCAGTCTAGTTGCTAAAGAATGTCGTGATCATGACTTTCTCATTCCTGTTCTAGATAAAGTTAAGAGCACAAATGAATTTAATAAGGATGATAATGATGATGATAAAGCAGCAGAAATTAAGAAATTATTGAATGCTTTGGATAATCCAGATGAGACTGACTTGATTTCTAGTCGTCACGATGATGAAAGTGCTTTCGTTAGAAATGATTTTCGTCGTGGTGGTGATAATGATTATCATATTGGTGAAGCAGATAATACAGGTTTGGAATATGCTGCTAGTGCTGGTGATGATGATGGTTATGAAGGTGCAATTGTCTTACCTCCTCGTCCTGGTATTTATCTAGAAGAACCGGTTTCTGTTCTAGATTATGGTTCTCTTTATCCATCTTCTATGATTAGTGAAAATCTCAGTCATGATTCTATTATTTTGGATCCTCAATTTGATAATCTACCTGGATTAACTTATGGTGAAGTAACGTATGATGTTAAGAAATGGATTGACCCTTCTAAAAAATCACTTGGTAAACATACAGTTGGACAGAAAACTTGTCGATTTGTTCATTTTCCAGATGATAAAGATGGTAAACCAGTTAAAGGTATTATTCCTTTGATTCTTCAGAAACTACTTGCTGCACGTAAATTTTATAAGAAAAAGAAAGATGCTGACCCAGACCCATTTAAGAAAACTGTTTGGGAAGGTTTACAACTTGCTTATAAAGTTACGGCGAATTCTCTGTATGGTCAAATTGGTGCTAAAACAAGTCCTATTTATTTAAAAGATGTTGCTGCATCTACAACTGCAACAGGTCGAGGTCTTTTAACTTTGGCACGTGATTTCGTTTTGGCTAACTTTGAAGGTTCTGAAGTTATCTATGGAGATAGTGTTATTGGTGCAACTCCTCTATTATTGAGAAATTCTAAGACTAATAAGATTTATATTGAATCAATTAATAATTTAGGAAAGATTTACAACAAACTTGAAAGAGAGAATTGCTATGATGATAAAGAATCATGTGAATTAAATGATATTGAAACTTGGACTGAAAAAGGATGGACTAAGGTTCAACGTGTTATTCGTCATAAATTAGCTCCTGAAAAGAAACTATTTCGGATTACAACTCATACAGGTTCTGTAGTTGTGACAGATGACCATTCATTATTAAATATGAAGGGTGAAAAAGTCAGTCCTAAAGAAATTAAGATTGGTGATGAACTGTTACATAGTTTTCCAGAGATTGATAACAATATTGAATATACCTTTTATAATGGTGTAAAATTAAATAAAGATGTTGCACAATTTCTTGGTATGTTTATGGGTGATGGTTCTTGTGGTTATTATGAAAATTGTAATAAATCGAGTTTTGCTTTAAATAATTCATCAAATGAAATAATTAAAAAATATCAAGATATTGGTAATAAATACTTTGTTGATTTTGATTGGATTAAATTGGACACTATTAAATCCTCTAATGTTTATAAATTAGTTCCACGAAATAAAAAAAATGAAACAACTTCAAATTATGGTAATTTAAAAAAATTCATAATGGAAATGAAAACTATTATGTATACTGATGATTTACAAAAAAAGGTCCCTGAATTTATCATTAATGCATCAAAAGAAATTAGAGAAGCATTCTTAATTGGATTATATGACGCGGATGGATATAAAACTAATTATGGAAGCATTTCTAAAACCTTTTATGAAAATAATTTAACTAATGTAGAAAATGATAAAATTCGGTGTGGGACACAAATTGATCAAAAAGGGATGGTTTCTTCATTTGGTATTTATACTTTATGTAAATCTTTAGGTTATGAAGTATCAATTAATACTAGAAAAGATAAAATGAACATTTATCGAATTCGTTTTTGCAATAAATTACGTAAAAACAGTAATAAGATTAAGAAGATTGAAGAATGGAAATTTGATGAGGATTATGTTTATGATTTAACAACTGACAATCATCATTTTCAAGCTGGTGTAGGTAGTATGATTGTTCATAATACCGACAGTATCTTTATTAAGTTTAAATTGGTAGATGAAAATGGTGAAAAAATGATGGGTGTTCCTGCTCTAGAAAAGTCTATTCAAACTGGTTTAGATGCTGAACATTTAATTCAGAAATATCTAAAACCACCACATGTTCTAGAGTATGAAAAGACCTTCTGGCCATTCATCCTCTTCACTAAAAAACGATATGTTGGTAATCTTTATGAAACCGATGTTAATGAATATACTCAAAAAAGTATGGGTATTGTATTAAAACGTCGTGATAATGCACCAATTGTTAAATATGTATATGGTGGTGTCATTGATGCTATTCTGAATAAAAAATCATTGGAATTATCGATTTCATTTTTGAAAGATTCATTGATGGAATTGATTAATGATAAATTTGATATTCAAATGTTGGTTATTTCAAAGACACTTCGGTCGACATATAAAGACCCTGAATCGATTGCTCATAAAGTTCTAGCAGACAGAATGGGTGAAAGAGACCCTGGTAATAAACCTCAATCAAATGACCGTATTCCGTATGTTTATATTAAACTAAAAACTACTAATTCAAAGGAAAAGGTTTTACAAGGTGATAAGATTGAACATGTTAATTATGTCAGAGACCAAAAGTTAAAACCGGATTATGTAACCTATCTAGAAAACCAAATTATGAAACCGGTTAGTCAGATTTATGAACTAGTTGTGCATAAATTAGATGGATTTACAAAATCAGAAGATTATTTTGAAAAACTTGAATCAAGATATTATGAAAAGTATGCTGACAAAAGTGAAGATTTTGTGCATGATAAAATCCAACAGAAAAAACAAGAAGAAGTAGAAAATTTACTATTTCAAGAATCTCTACGAATTGCTAGAAATCAAAAAGCAAATCTACAAGAGATTAGCAAATGGTTAGTAGTTGATGAAAAGTCTAATTTCATTGATAGTGAACCAGTTAAGGTTAATAAAAAATCTCCAACTGCTGATAAAAATTATGCAGTTAAAAAAACAAAAACAGTAAAACCGATTACAGATTGGTTTGTTTAATTGAATGATATTTAATAATTTAATTAAAAAATTTTTTATTATCTATAAAAGGTTTTGATATCAATTCCATAAATTTCTAAAAAAATTAATTGGATTATATTTGTTAGTAATTTTACAATTTTCTAATTGAAGTCTTAATGATTCTAATTCTTTTTCAAAAATATCTAACTTTTCATTATTTTCTCTTTGATAATTTTGAATTATAGTTTCTAATTTTTTATTTCTATTTCTTCTATTTCTAGTTCTTCTGTTAATATTAGTGTTAGCATTAGTTACATCCATTGGTATACTAGTTGATTGTTGTTGAGGTTGAGGTTGAGGTTGAGGTTGAGGTTGTTGTGTTGTTCTAGATTGTGGTTGAAGTGTTGGAACATAATATTCAACACTAATATCAGTATCACTATAATTTCCAATGATATTTTGTAAAAGTCCATCCAATGTTTGGAGTCTTTGTCTAGATTGAGGTGTTGAGGTATTTGATGTGTTTGATGTGTTTGATGTGTTAGGTGTCGAGGTTGCAAATGGGTTATTTAATAGAAAAGTATAAATGGATTCATTGGTGTTAGTATTAGTATTAGTAGTTCTAGGTATTGATTCACGAATATCATATTGACATTCAGGGCATTTAACATTATTTTCAAACCATTGGTCTAAACAATTGATATGGTAGAAGTGTCCACAATGGTTTATTTTTCTTATTATTTGTTGTGTGTTATATCCAGATTGGCAAATACTACATAATCTATCAATATTTTCTTGATTAAATAATGGGTCATATGGTTGTATTGATGTTGTTTGTCTCAAGACATTTAAATCACAACCAACTCGAATGGGTTCAAAAAATCGATTCGTATCCATTTCTAGGTTTATTATTTATTGTTTATTGTTTATTATTTTGTATTAGTTTTATTCGCAAGTAAAATAAAAATTGAAATAAATAATAATTGAATAGTGAAATAAAATAAAACTTAAATGATGAATTCGGATTCTAATAAAGGTCAACTAGGTCTCCCTAATGTTGGTAATAGTTGTTATCTAAATTCAACTATTCAGTGTTTGGTTGGTACAAAAAACCTTATCAAATATTTTTCCCAAACATCAACCCTTCCAGATGGAAAAGAAATACGTAAATATCAATTGGATTTACTAGCACAAAAAACAGTAAAAAAAAATAAAACTGAAACTAAGCAGAATTTAGTTAAAGCATGGTATAATTTAATGGGTCAGTTATGGAGTGATAAATCTCAGCAAAAAAATGTTAATCCTATTCCATTTTATCGAATGATTGGTCAAGTAGCTCGAGAATCTAAAACATCTATTTCTATTAATGGTGACCAAAATGACTTTCAAGAGTTTCTTATTCTTCTTTTGGATTCTTTGCACGATGGTTTAAGTAAAGAAACAACAATGAGTATTGTAGGTAAAGACATGAATATGATGGATACAATGGCTAGAAAGGCATACGAAAATTTCATTAAGAATTTTGAGAAGGATTATTCAATCTTCATTAAATTATTTAATGGTCAAATTAATACGTTGACCGTTGGAGAATGTGGACATCGTTCTAATATTTTTGACCCAGTTAAGTTTTTCAATCTAGTTGTTCCTGCATCTTTTCAACCTATTAAATTAGAGGATTTATTTGGTCATTACGTTTCCCCAAATCATTTGACTTTTAATAAACTAGAAGATGGTTCGATAATTGATGAAAGATGGTATTGTGAAGAATGTAAAACCAAAGTAAATGGTGTAACTTGTAATACTATTTGGGATTTACCACAATATTTGATTATTTCTTTGGGTCGGTATCAATATTTTCCTAGATTGGCTAAAATTAATACGCCTGTGATTTTCCCTTTAGAAAATCTAGATATGAGTAAATACTTTTCTGGTTTTAAAAAACATTCAATGAAATATAATTTGTATGCAGTTGCTAATCATTTTGGTAGTCCATCAGGAGGTCATTATACAGCCTATCGTAAAAATCCAGATAATAAATGGTATTCATTTAATGATAGTATGGTTGAAGAAATTGTGGACCTAGAAAAGGATATTATTACTAATGGGGCTTATTGTCTCTTTTATGAAAGAAAAGAATGACATGAATAATTCTAATTCTAATTCTAATTCTAAATTGTATTTTTTATCTTTATTATTAAATAAATTGAAAAATGATAACCCAAATGCAAATTATATTTTTTCTTTTAGCGGGATTATTTGGAACACTCTTTTTAGTATTCGTATATTATTTATATAATGAAAAATTAGTTACAAATCAATATCAAGGTGATGTTCCTTCATTACAAGTTCCCATGGATAGATTAGCACCTGAAGTATCTGCTTCTCAAACTAATACCAATGTAACTGGTAATGCTGCTGCTTCAGGTTCTTTATCACCTGCGACTGTTCAACCCCAAGAATCAAAGAAACCCCAAGTTTTCAATATCAGTGAAAATAAATATACTTACCAAGAAGGTAGAGCATTATGCAAAGTGTTTGATAGTGAACTAGCTACACTTGAACAATTAATTGGTGCTTACCGTGAAGGTGCTGATTGGTGTAATTATGGTTGGGTTGAAGGTCAAATGGCTTTCTATCCTACACAAAAAGAAACATGGAATAAATTACAAAAAAATTCAACTCCTGAAAGAAGAAATGCTTGTGGTAAACCAGGTCTTAATGGTGGTTACTTTAATAACCCCGACCTTAGATTTGGTGTAACATGTTATGGTATTAAACCTGAACCTAGAGCACATGAAAGAGTTAAATCTAACTTAGTCAGCGATGAAGATGCAGAATTACAAAAAATGATTGATAAATTCCGTAAGGATGTTGATAATATTACAATTCTTCCATTTAATCGCGATAAATGGGGTGGTTGTCCAGCATAATTTACTTTTTATTTTTACATTTGTTCAATTATATTTTTAAGGTCATCATTTAGATTTTTGCTTAAGAAGATGAATAATTTGGCGTTATGTGCAGTAAAATACATTGGTTTTGCAATAGTCAAACCATCTACAGTTTTAGTTTTATAACCATCAAGCAATAAGCATTCAAATGTTTTACAAATATACTTATTCAGATTTTCAAGTGCTTTAATTAATTTTGAAGCATTTGTTAAATTACATTCAGAATAGACTTTGTATAAAGTATCAACAAATTCATCACGATTAAAACAAGGACGATTGGGTCGAATTGTAGTTCTAACTAATGAAGGATATTTATCACAATAGTCTTTAGCAATTTTATGTAATGTTTTTTGGATATCTGGGTCACCAACTAAATCAGCTTCACTTAAAGGTACCATTTTATTGATTCGTCGAAAATATTCTAGTAGTTCAATATCATTCTCAACATTAATAACTGTTACGATTACCATACTATCAGGTTTGATTTGACTATAACCCGAAGCAATTGCTTCACGTCGATGATTACCGTCGTAAATTTCATAATGACAATTACCTTTTTTCCATTCGGAATCAATTTTGGCTGCAAATATTTCCCCATCGATTTTTTCTGGTTTATTATCAAACAAATAGTTTCGGATTTCATTGACACGTGCTTTATCAGAAGGACGATTTAGATGCCATTGTTTAAATAGATTTTTTGCTAGAAATTTACATGGAAGTAAATATGTCTTAGTTTTGTTATCTGAACTAGAAAAGATGCAATAGGAACCATTAATTTCCGTCATTTTTAATAATCATTATTATCATTATTTTAATAATTCAATTTTTTAATATAAATTTAATGTATTTTATAATATAACTAAAATTATTATGACAGACCAAGAACAACAAACTATTCATTTAGAAATAGATTCAATTATTAATATTCCTAAGCAAACTATTTGTTTAGCTATGATTGTTAAAAATGAAACAAAAGTCCTAGAACGTTGTTTTAATTCAGTTCGTAAATTAATTAATTATTGGGTTATTTGCGATACCGGTTCAACTGATGGAACTCAAGAATTAATTAAATCATATTGGGATAAAGAAGGTATCAAAGGTGAATTGTATGAACATGAATGGAAAAACTTTGGACATAATCGTTCCCTTTTAATGAAACACGCTAAAGGTAAAGCCGATTACATTATTACTTTAGATGCAGATGAGATTTTTGAGTTTGAACCAGATTTTGTTATGCCTTATTTAGATAAAGATTTGTATAATATTTGGACAAGAAAGGGTAATACTGATTATCAAAGATTACAATTAGTAAGTGATAAATATGAATGGTATTATAAGGGTGTTTGTCATGAATATTTAACGTATATTGAAAAAGAAGGTAATAAACCTTCAACCCAAGGAGTTCTTGAAAAAATTAGAAATACCCCTTACCCAGATGGTTTCCGTTCTTCTGATCCAAATAAATACAAACGTGATGCATTAATTTTTGAACAAGCACTATTGGATGAGCCTAATAATTCTAGATATATTTATTATTTAGCTCAAAGTTATAGAGATTGTAAGGAATATGATAATGCAATTAAGTATTATATTAAGAGAGTTGAAATGGAACCCAATGGTAATTCAGAAGAAAAATATTATGCTCAATATCAAATTGCCTTATGTAAAATCTGTAAAGAAGAACCATTTGATAATTATATGTTTGATTTATTAAAGGCTTATAATATTCGTCCTTCTAGATTAGAAGCTGCACATACATTTTTAAAGATATGCCGTTCTAAAAATTTACATTATCTAGGATATCAAACATTTAAACATGTTCTAGAGAGACCTTTTTTGGAAACTAATGACACATCATTCTTAATTGTTGATATTTATAGATGGTCAATGTTAAATGAATTGGCATTACTTGCATTTAGTGCTAAATTTTATAATGATGCAATTAAAATTCTTGAAAGAGTTAAAATGGAAAATAAATATCCAGCTAGTATGAAAGATACTATTGAACATAATATTAATGCAATGAAACATTTAGTTGAAGAAATTAAAAAACAGTCAGTACCAAAATAATTTTCTTGCGTTATAAATAAAATAACAAATATGCAATCATCAAAATCAAAACAACGTGGGGGTAATTGTGGGGCTGGTATGTGTTCACTTCAAATGGGTGGTCGTAGAACTAAATCAAGAACAGTAAGAAGAACCAAACAACGTGGTCGTGGTTGTGGATGCCAAGGTGCTAACGCTGTTAGAGGTCCTCAAATGGGTGGAAAACGTAGTAAGAGATCACGTTCACAAAAACGCAAACGTGGGGGTGCCATTGCTTCAGGTTCTGAAGTAAGTCTTAGAAATAAGTAAATTGTGTTACTTGAGTTTAATTTTTAATTTGAAAATGATGAAATAAATAGATTATTTATTTGCGTGATTTGGATGATTTACGGGATTTAGATGATTTGCGTGAACGACCACCAGCTTGTTTCTTCATTGACCCACCAGCTTGTTTCTTCATTGAAGCACCACCAGCTTGTTTCTTCATCATAGAACCTCCTCCGCGTTTAACAGTTTTGCGTGATTTGCTTGATTTTTTAGACGCTGAGCGTCTTTTCATTGTTTTTTTGCCACCAAAGAGTGACATTGAACCACCGAGTAAATTGAACATTATTATTTTTATGATTTATAATTTAAACGCAGAAAATAATTTTATTTTATTTTTTTATATCCAAACCATAAAACTGGTGTAAATGAGGCAAACAAACACCACATTGCACCTATAACTTTCTTATCTTTATAAATAAAATAACTAATAATGTAAGATATTAAAATAATTATTGATATTATTAATCCAGAATTTTTATCAGGTGTTCCAATGTAGAATAAAAATATTACTGTAAACAAAAATAATAAATAGACAATTTCTTTATATTTCATACCATTCCAATCCCAATCTAAGTGATTATATTCATTTTTCAGAGTACACATATCATCATCATAAACAAATTGTATTGAGTAAGGAATGATAATAATAGAATAAATAATAGTTACTATTATAATACTTTGTTTTTTGCTACTAGATAGAGATTTATTAAGTACTAGAATTAAGATAGCCAATACAATTGGTTGTAGATGGTTTAATATCATACCCATAATAGAAAATAATTTGTTTATGGTATTACATTCTTGATTTTTCCATAATATATATTCTATCAATTGCATGGATGATACAAAACCAAAAAATAAACCTATTAATTTATCGGTTGCAGTTCCTAAAGTTAAACATAATAGTGTACCAATGATACCTATTATAAATGTACTCAAACTAGCAAAAGGTGAAAAGCACATGTTATATTTTTAATCAGAAAAAAGTATTTTATTTAACTGGCTTTTTAGGTAAAAATTTTAATCCAGGTTTTGAGACTCTTTTACGTTTTGTTTTTATAAATTCACACAACTGATTTACTTTGTTTTCATCATTATTAAAATAGACCATTAGGCATTCTTTTAAAAATCCAAATGAAAGATTATTGTATTGCATTTCATCATAATAACATAATCGACTATTACCTACATTAATTGCCGTTGTTTTCATGTTATTCATACTTATAAATTGTAAAATATCTTTCGATAATTGTTCTTTTGCTTCAGAGATTTGATTCATTTGTTTTTTTAATTCTTGATTCTTTAATTCATAAGAAACCCATGCTTTTATTTTATTTGTTATATCTGGATTCATTTGTGACATTTATTATTTATTATTTATTATTTATTTTATTTTTATTGTTTACTATGCACATCTAATATTTCATTTTTAATCTGTTCTAGCATATCATAAGATGGTACTTTAAATACATATTCTGTAATAAGTTGTGTTACAATATATGGGTCCATATCAGAACCTGGACGACGGTCTTCAATATATCCTTTTAGATTTTTAACAAATGTTCGCGGGATTCTGATTGATGAACCACGGTTGGCAATTCCATATGTAAAAGTATCATATGAACTGGTTTCATTTTTACCACCTAGACGGAGTTTATTATTTTCTGAACCAAAATAATGAATATCATTCGTGTGATTTGTTTTCATAACTGATATAAGTGCTGCAACCTCATAAAGTGAAGACATTGGATCGGATAAAGATGAATTTCTGATACCTTTTGTACTAAAATTAACATGACATCCAGACCCATTCCATTCATCTGTACCTAGAAAGGCAGGTTTTGGAGTAATATCAATATCCCAACCACGTTCTTCAGCCAAACGTGTTAAAACAAACCGAGAAGCAATTAGGTTATCTGCGGCATCAATTCCTTTTTCACAGATTTGAATTTCCATTTGTCCTGGTGCTACTTCAAAATTATAACCAGTAATATTAATACCCCAACTATTGAGGACATTGACAACAGCATTTAAATATTCACGTCCTTTAATTGATTTGGCACCATTACCACAATAATAATCTCCTTGTGGTTCAGTTGCGATTCCGTTCCAAATTAAAGGTTTTCCATTTTCAAAAACAAAAAACTCTTGTTCGATACCAAACATTGTTTCTAGATTAATAACATCGCTATTTTGAAAATATTTTACGGCTTTATCACGGGTGTTTGTAATATGTGG
>JACCEB010403966.1_pt1 | contig 17279 bp, 15 predicted proteins | sample 7454761 | NCBI WGS metagenome assembly JACCEB01 (sample SAMN15323454, study PRJNA562643) | freshwater metagenome | isolation source: river surface water | place: USA:Blue River Watershed | collected 2017-08-18 | reverse complement strand
TTTTTTAACATTTTAAAATCTGTTGTTTTTATCCATTTATCTATTAATGTAGAATTAAAAAAATTTCTCAAGTGTGATTTCAATATATAATTCCAAGAAGTTTTTACAATTCCCCCTATAGAATGTAGTTCATTTTTATTTGTATAGATTATATCAAAAATTTCTAAATGAAATAAATATGGATTATTTAATATGAAAAATATATTTAATAAATGATTGTCATAATGATTATTTCCAAGTATAATTTGTTCTTTAAATTTAGGATTCATAACTGTTGAATATAATTTTTCAAATTTTTCATCATTTTTTAATTTTTCTTTATAAATATTAAATTTATTCCTTATTATTGAATCATCTGATAATATATCCTTCACAATTTTTATAGAATTAATAGGAGTTATCTTCTTTTTATCCTTTTCAAGTTTTAATATAGATGCAATCTCATCAATTAATTCATTTATTGGATTTATCGAATCAGTCGAATTATTCATATTATTATATATATTAAATAGGTAAAAAATCATAAAAAAATAGTAAAAAAATTGAAATATAATTATACTTAATATTATACATAGTTATAATATTATAATACAAATGTCTAATATGCACAATATTTATGATGAGTCGCGTAATGGCGAGACTTTCGATTTTATGGATGGTCCTCCCTTTGTAACTGGAAAGTTGCATATGGGACATCTTGCAATTGGCTCTATTAAGAGCTCTATTCTAAATTATAAGAGTATGAGAGGATTCAAATGTAATAACAAACTTGGATATGATTGTCATGGTGTTCCCATTGAAAGTATTGCAAACAAAGAGCTCCAAATTAATTCGAATGAAGATCTAGAGAAGATCGGAATTCAACGATTTAATGATTTTTGCAAGGAAACAATCAAAAAGTTTGAGAAAGATTGGGAACCAATTTATAACAGAATTGGTAGATTGGCAAATTTCGATGAAGTTTATAAGACAATGGATCCTGAATTTATGGAAAGTATTTGGTGGGCATTCTCTGAGCTTTATAAGAAGAATATGGTTTATAGAGGATATAAGGTAGTTGCATATTCCTATCCACTCCAGTCTCCTCTTTCAAACTCCGAGGAATCGCAAAATTATAAGAATGTTCAAACAAAGACACTATATGTGAGATTTAAAATTTCTTCTCAAACAAATACATATTTGGTTGCATGGACTACTACTCCATGGACATTGCCTACAAATCTCGCACTGTGTGTAAATAAGAATCTTGATTATCAATATATTCTTTCTGAAAGTGGGGATATTTATATTGTTGGAAAGGACACACATAAGAATGCTGGAATTAAATTGAAGGAGATTATTAAGACCGTAAAGGGTTCTGAATTAGTCGGGATTCGTTACGAACCACTATTCAACTATTATCAGAATGAGACTTATTTTCAAGTAGTCGAGGATGATTATGTTCAGGCATCTGAAGGTAGTGGAACTAGCATTGTTCATATTGCTCCCACCTTTGGTGAGGATGATTATAGAGTTTCTATTGATAAGAAGATTGTAACGATCGAAAAGATTCGTTCACTTAATCCGATCGATGAGAATTGCAAATTTACCAATATGATTCCTGATTATGAGGGTATGCTTGTATTTGATGCAAATGAACAAATTATGAATTTTCTAAGGGAATCTGGAAAGTCAATTAAGCTTCAAACAATCACACACCAATATCCTTATTGCTACAGAACTGAAACTCCTCTGATTTATAGAGTATGTGAAAGTTTTTATGTAGATGTCAAATCGATCAAAGAAAGACTGATTCAAATGAATAATGAGATTAATTGGTATCCTTCATCCGTTGGGAGTGGACGTTTTAATCAATGGCTTGAGGGTGGAAGAGATTGGTGTGTATCTAGAAGTCGTTATTTTGGAACACCTATTCCTGTTTGGATTTCTCCATCAAAGAAAATTATTGTGATTGATTCTATCGAAACTCTTTATAAGTATTCTAATATTCGTGTAACTGATTTGCATCCCGAGATTGTAAATAATATTGAATTTGAATATGAGGGAGAACTCTACAAGAGAGTAAACGATGTATTTGATTGCTGGTTTGAAAGTGGTTGTGTACCATTTGCCCAACATCATTATCCATTTGAAAATAAGGAAACAATTGACTCAAAAAAATCTCTCAGTGAATTTATTGTTGAAGGTATTGACCAAACAAGAGGATGGTTTTATACACTACTCATTTTAAGTACAGCTCTCTTTGATAAGAAACCAGCAGACAATATTATGGTAGTTGGTCATGTACTTGGAGAAAACGGAAAGAAGATTTCTAAGAAAGACGGAAATTTTATTGATCCGAATATTCTAATTGATAAGTATGGTGCTGATTCAATTCGTCTCTATCTACTTCAATCTCCTCTATCACATGCAGAATCATTTGCATTTAAGGAGGCCGATCTGAATGAATTGAAACAACTTTTGTATGGGTTTTCGAATGCTTCTGACTTTTTGCTTGAACATACTCATAATATGAAATTGAATGGAATTGAATTTGATTTTGATGCTTATAAAAATGCTACTAATGCAATGGATCGATGGATTATGAAAGATATCTCGAACACTGCATTTGATGTTATTCGAATGATGAACTCTTATGAAATTACAATGGCTGTTAGAAAGATTATTTCTCAGATTGAAAATATCAGAAATTGGTACCTCAAATTCAATAGAGACCGCTTTAAGGGTAAGTGTGGAAACGAAGAATGGATTCAATCAACTTCTGTTTTGAACTGGGTACTTATGAATTTTATTAAAATGCTCGCACCATTCGCACCATTTGTGTCAGAGGAAATTAGAGTTAAACTTGAACAGCTAAATAAGGTAGAAAAATATATTCTAAAATACGAGTATGAATTTGAACAGTTTCCCGAATATGATGAATATATTGACACCTTCGATCTTTTACAGAGAATCTCGCGACTTGTGAGATTTGCAAGAATGGGTACAAAGAATCATACATCGTCAAAGACACCAATTAAGTCCTGTACAATTTACACGGATTCTGATACAGATATTAAGAGAATTTCAGATACGATCGATCTGATCCAAACAGAATTGAATATTATTGATATTTCATATAAGAAACTTTCCGAAAATATTAAATATAAAGTAATTCCAGAACTGAAGATTCTTGGTAAGAAATATAAGAGTCAAATTAAAAAAATTCAATCAGAACTTGAAAAAGTGAGATTTGATGATAAAAATAAGAAACAAATTATTATTGAAAATAGTGAGATCACAATTAACGAAGATGAATATAAACTTGAACCGGTGTTTTCTGATAATGACTTTTTTGATAAGGATATTATGGTAAAGATTGATTTCACATATGATAAAGAAATCGAGAATAAGTTTAATCTGAAAAAGTTCTTATCTCAAATCCAACAAACAAGAAAAGCAATGGGACTTCATGTTTGGAATAAGATTTCAATTGAAATCGAATTTGATGAAATTGGTATTGTTCAACATAATATTGATTATATGAAGGAACGACTTGAATGTGATGTTAATCCATTCAGTCAAATTAAAGCAGAACTATTTTATGAGACAGAACCCAATGAATCTGAATCAACTAAGAAGATTGGCTTTTCTATTTTTATTTATTAAATATATTTTATTCTAAATAAATAAAATCATCATCATCATATAAAATAGAATCAAATGAATCTGTTGAAACAGAATCAGTTGAAACAGAATCAGTTGAAACAGAATCTGTTGAAACAGAATAAGTGGAATCTGATAAATCATATGGTGAATTCATACATCGTGATAAAGGTGATTTTATATAATAATTTTTTTTAGTTACATAATTTCTTGTATTTCTCGAAGGACTTATTAAATAAAATAAATATTTTTTATAAAATATTTTAGAGTAAGTTTCCATACTTGTATATATTATATTATAATTTTACTGGAGTATAATTAATAGATTTTAGTGCCTTACCGGTTGATTTATTTTTTACTACATAATATCCATTATCTAGTTTATAATAATATGGACTATCATATGGAGATGTGCCATTATTATATTTTTGTTGATAATCTTTAACAGTTGCTTCTGCTTCTGCTTTTGTTTTGCAGAGTTTAGACATATTAGAATTATGTACAATTGTAAAATTTTTATCAGAATCATAAGTACCAATTACTTGATAATTATATACTTCGTATATTAGTTGATGAAGATGATCAACTACTCCATTAAAATCTTTATTATTTGTAGCTTCTTTTAGCTTTTCAAAAGTTTCAAAAATAATATTTAACATTGTTTCTTTATCATATACATTGTAAGCACATGATTTAAATAATGTGTCATTTTTAAAAATTAAATATCTAGTGAACATAACATAATCTGAATTAATATTATAAGTATATGCCATACCATATGCTACATATAATATATCAATACATGCATCTTGTTGTTCAATTTCATCATTATTTTTAAACGCTTCTTTAAGTTCATTTAGTTCTTCTTCAATTAAATCGATACGTAATTTTCTACATTTATCGTCATTCATATTATTGTGAATTGGGAAATCGAAACATTTATTAAAATCACAAAGTCTAGCAAAATCAGTCATTATATATATTTATATATATAGTATAAAAATTGAGGTTAAATAGATTTAATTTCAGTTTTTTTAATATCATTATATCATATATGATGTTTAGTGGTTCGGGGATTGTACCAATTTTTATAAAACAAAATAAGATATATATTATTACATTTATTGATCGAAATAATATGGCATCAGATGCAGGTGGTAAAATAGAAGAAACTGATAAATCTAATTTAAATAATGTAAAAAAAACAGCAATTAGAGAATTATTCGAAGAATCATCTGGATTAATTAAAATTAAAAATTTGGATGAAAGTGTTTATTATGATCTTGTAAATAAAGGTACTATATATAGAATATTTTTTATTATTATTAATAAAATTAATCCAAAATATTTTGATAAAAATTTAAAAAAATTTAATGAGTACGAATTAAATCCATTCAATGAAATGTATTCAATAAAATTATTGGATATGTCTACAATTAAATTTGATAAAAAAGATATACTTATTAATACAATTGAAGGAGAATTAGTAAAAATATCGTATAGATTAAAATTCATACTTTATAAGATTATGAGAAAGTTTAAAACATTTAAAAATTTTTATAATAATCTTGAAACTAATCTTAAAATAAATAAAATAAACTTGTATAAAAAAACAATTCAAATTAAATCAAAAGAATATGATACCGATAAAATATTTACAATTAATAATATTATTTCATATCAATCAAATTAAATTTTCAATATATTGAATTATATAAAATAATGGAAGATATTCATTTTGAATAATATAATTATTTTTATCAACAAGTAATACTAAAAACTGATACATCTGATAATTTATTTGTTCTGTATTTAATATAATTAATCTTTCAAAAGTATTTGAGAAATTATTCTGATTTATATGTGTTATTATTTTTTGTAATTGACTATATAATAATGGAAGATATAATGTTCCAGAACATTTTATCCATTGTGATTGAATAGGGTCATATAATGTATTTTTTGTTTCAAAATACAAATGAATTTTATAATAATTCATAACTATATTTATATTATAAAAAAATATTATATATTTAATTAAGAATAAAAACATATATTTATTTATTTATAATGGTAGGTAAAAAGACAATAAGTCCTAAAAAGAAATCAAAAAAAGAATTAGATTTTATTAAAAATTATAATAAATTTATCAGTAATTTTAAAGGACATAGATTTTTTACATTTATTAAAAAAAATAATTTTGATAAATTAAAAAAAAACTTTTTAACTTTATTAGATAATGAATACATAAATTACTCAAAATGTAAAGCTTTAATTGATCTGTTTATTAATAAAAAATATTATCAAAAATATATAAATCATATTACAAGTGAAATGTATAAAAATATAAAAGATAACAATGATGATGATAATGATAATGATAATTATGATATTGCTACAGATATTGTTATAGATTTTTGCATAGAAATTTTTGACATTATTTATAAAAAATTTAATAAATTTTGTGAAAAATGTGTTATTACATTATTAAAAGGTAGTCATAATAAAATTTTTTTCGATCATTTAATAGAAAAAAAATTTAAAATAAATAATTCATATAATGAAATTTTAAAAACACTACAATATAACTATTTTGATTTAATTGAAAATATTACATATGAAAACATAGCTTCATCAACATATATAAAGAATAATATAAATTCAATAAAAAATATATTAGATGAATTATTTGAAAAACCAGATTATAATAAACTAATAAATTTAATAATAGATAATGAAATTAATTTTATTTGTAATTATTGTAGTTGTGTTTATTATAATTTTAATATTGATAACTTAAATTCTTTCATATTTAAAAATATAAAATTAGATACAATATATAAAATAAAACTATTATTATTAAATTTTTTAATTAATATTTATAATAAATATATAGATATAAGTGCTAGAGTACGCAATGATTTACATAATAATGGAGAGATAAACTATGAAAATTTATTAAATTTATATACAAAAACTGATAGTGGTTATGAATCTTTAAAAAAAATGTGTAAAAAAATGTTTAAAAATAAGGAAATAGAATTAGATTATTTAAGTAAAATTAATATAAATATGATGGAATATTTAATTAAAAATCTACGTTCTTATTCAAAATTAGCTAAAAAAAATAAAACAGAATATGATTGTATATATTTATGGTGGCATAATTATGATATTAATTATTATACTGATAATTGTATGAATGTTTTTAGAAATCAATTTATCAAGTTATTTTATGAATACATAAAGTCGGAAAAAGATATTAATAATATAATAAAAAATACTTTGTTTGATTATAGAGATACATTTTTAACACTTGATGAAAAAGTAAAATTATTTAAATTATCATATGATGGAAAAGTAAAATCTTCTGATTTAGAGCAGTTCATAATTAATTCAAATGAACTATCATCATTTTTAATAAAAAATTCACCTATTCAAGAAAATTATATAAAGTATTCATTAATTACTGGAAATTATAAATTATTAGAAATTATTGCGGATATGAAATACACATTTAAAATAGATCATTTTAAATATATTATTTCAAGTAAAAATATTAAAAATGTATTAAGAATAATAAATAAATATAAACCGATTAATTTTCTTGATAATTTAGAATGGTATAAATATATAGAAAATATTATAGATTATAAAGATGTCTGTGAAATAATATATGATGATAATAATATCGAATTACAAAATGAATTAAAAGAAAAATTAGAAAATTATATTAAATCAAAACTTTGTATAGATAAATTAAATGATATGGATTTTAATACTTTTTGTAGTTATATGATTAAAAATAATATTTATCTTGAATTAAATGATATATTAAATATAACAGATAATGATAAGAAACTATTTGTATTTAGATTAAATTATAATAAGTAAAAACTGTTTCAATTATAGTTTTATTCTGTGATATTCTTAATTCAATTGGTTGAATATTATTTTGACCAGTTGTTTCAACTAATATATAATTTTTTTTCCTTAAATTTTGATAATATCTTAATCCTCCCCTAATATCTATGCTTTCATTATAATCATAATTTCCATCATTATTATCTGGAATATTATTTGTTAAAATAGTAAATTTTTTTATATTATCTGTAATATTTTTATTTAAATTTGTAATAATTTTTTTAGCTAATATCATTGATGTTTGTGTTTCAGTTGGTGTAATAGTAGAACCTAAACTATTTTTATTAATTTTATTAAATCCCCATCCTTCGTGAAAATCGATTACAATATCTGATTCATCTGTAAGTTGTATTATTTTATTTACTATTTTATTTTGTGATTTATCTTCAATTGATTTAGGATATTTTCTATTCATATCACCAATTAAAGGTATTAATCTAATACCTACTTTGAATGCACATTCATTAAGAACAGGTATTAGTATTAATTTTCCTCTTTTTAATATTATTTTTTTATCTTTTATTTCATTTAATAATAGTTTTATTGTATATGAACCAGATGGTTCATTTCCATGTGTTCCCCCTATTAAAGTAATTACAGGACCTGGTATTAAACTATCATATACATAATACTTTAGTGTTTGATTACATTTTTTATCCAATATATTATGTATAATTATAATAAATAGTATTATTAAGCTTATATATATTAGATTCATTATATTCATTATATTATTGGATAATAAAAAAATTGAAATTAAATACTATTAAATAGTTAATTCATTATTAAGTTATTATAAACACAAATGGCTCTTCGTTTTAGTGATATTTCTCACCTTTTTGAGGAAAAGTCAGAAACAGATACTGTTCTGATCAGTAAACTCAAGAAACTTCTCGAATCAAACGAAAAGTTTGAAAATTCCACAACTCATCTCGCAGATAAGATGGAATGTCTCTACAGTTTCATTAGATTTATGGAAATGAATCTTAATAATGCTAATTGCAAGATTTATGGTTCTTTTGTTCGACAAATGTTTGAAAAGATGTTTCTGTCTACATATGATGAAAGCGGGTATGGTGACTCTCAGAATCATGATGTAGATTGTACAGTTTTTGATTCGGAAGAAGATTACCAAAATTCTAAGGAACAATTTTGGAATATTGTTGATACTTTTGAAGTACTCGAGAAGCTTGATTATAGTGCAGATGTAAAATTCGGAAAGTATTTTATCGTTAAGGTTAATGATATTACAATGAATTGTGACAGTGAAAAGCGTCGTAAGGAAGTAATTGAGAAGCGTAAGGAAGAAGAACTAGAACGCCTCCGACAAACATATGAAGCCAATGCACGTGATAATACACCGTATGTTGCGAGAACTCGTCGAGGACGTTATCATACCACAGAAGGATCTCAATTCAGAGACGACTATCCCACTGTAGATTCGTATATCTCAAGATATATGGGTTCGAGATACTCATATGAACTCGCAGAAATTGACAAGCAAATTCTTAAGAAATTTAATGGTGTTCCACACATCCACATTATTCTCAAGAATCCAATGAATGATACTTATGTGATCGTTGATCTTCTTGGCTTTCCGATCACTCAACAAATGTATAGAATTGATGAAGATATTGATGTTAATACTATTAGTATGACACGTGATGGAATCAAGTCAAAGGCTGATTTTATTACCACTTTACAATCTATTCAGAAGAGACGAGGTATTATGAAAACCGACATTAACACCATGAAGAATGATCTTCAAAATAAGGTTATGTCTTTTAAGGAAAAGTCAAACATCTTTAACAATATCATTCATTTCACAGGATTTAGAACAAAGATTCTTGCAGTTGGATATGATTCAATTGAATCTGAATCTCATGTTTGTGATATTCAAATCGAGCTTAAGGATGAGTGTCCTATTTCTGGAGCAAAGGCTCCTTATCCAGTAATTAGTCTTGATTGTGGACATAATATTTCTGTGATTGCTCTTTCCGGTCTTGTAAATATTCAGTCATCTGATTATACAGAGTCTGTGAGATGCCCTCATTGCAGAGCAAATCTTATGCCAAAGATGATTGAAAAGAAACCAGATTTTACAACTGTACCAGATCCAAGCATCGTGTCTACTATCTTTAAATCTGGTATGAGTCGACGAAACTCTGTAAGTGAGGTTGATGTACCGGAATATACTCAAAAGAAAATTATTTCATCTGAAAATATTAATACTGTTATGGAAAACATGGGTCTCCGTGAAAAGAAGCTATATGAAGATGTTATTGAAGAGGAAGAAGAAAATGAATCAAATTCATCAATGCCACCACTTGAACCGATTGAGCCACTTGTCGACTGGAGTGTAGCAAATCGCGCATGGGAAGAAGCAGATGAATGGGGTGTACGAAATAGAGATGAAAGAGATCTTCCACTGCCAGAACTACCAGCAGTACCAGTAGTACCAGTAGTACCAGAAAGAGTACGCGATTTTGACGAAATGAGTTTTGCTGATAATCTTTCTTCACAAGTCGCTTCAGAAGACGAAATGGAAGAAGAAGCAGAAACAGAAGTACAAGTCCTTGTGACAGAAACAGTACCTGAAGCAGTAGAAGATGAAACAGAAGCTGAAACAGAAACTGAAGTACAAGTCCTTGTGACAGAAACAGTACCTGAAGCAGTAGAAGATGAAACAGAAGCTGAAACAGAAACTGAAGTACAAGTCCTTGTGACAGAAGAAGAACCTGAAGCAGAACCTGAAGCAGAACCTGAAACAGTGCCCGAAACAGTGCCTGAAACAGTACCTGAAGCAGTAGATTCAGAATCAGAATCAGAATCAGAATCAGAATCAGAACCTGAACCCGAAACAACAAATACTACTGAAAACAAAACACAAACTGAATGTGTTATTCATTAAATTCTTTCTAGAATGAAATTTTTTTATTCCCTTTAAATTGAATTGAACTTCCTTTAGAGTCGTAACATTTTTTTATAAGGAAAAAAATTGAAATTAAAAATTATATACTTGTTCATTATATTGAATAACTATACTTAATAATGGATTCATTTTGTCAAGTTTCTATCTGGATTAACTTTCCTTTTACTGGAAATTCAAAACATTATACGATTGATTCATCATTTACATATGATGATTTGGGTGAAATGATTATGAATGAATTTGACTTGGATTTGGATTATTTTGATATTTTGTCAGCAAATCAACAAATTACTGATAAAAATTTCAAACTGAGTGATGGTATTACTTTTAATATTATTCCAAAGCTCAAGGCCGGAAGACCTATTAAGAAGTCTCGACAAGAAACATTTTGTAGGATGATCATTCTAAACAAAAACAAAGAAGAAACATATAATTATATTTCACCAAACTATTCAAAAGATTATTCAAAACATATTAGAAACTATGATAAAGATGAGCTTGAAAATATTGGTAAAAAGTACAAAATTGCAATGGAAAAAGAATACGAAACAATGAAGAAAACAGAAAAGGAAAATGAAAAGAGTCATCAAAAATTAAAGGATGTGCTTGAAAAAATTAGAAGTTCAAAGAATAAGAAGAAAGGAATTGTTGAAAAGAAGAAAAATGTTTATGATACATTTTGTGGGTTTAAAAAGGGATTCTTATTGTAAATGAAATTTATTTATATACATTTATTATATAAATATATTTAATGAACATTAATTATAAGGAAAAATATATAAAATATAAAAAAAAATATTTGGAATTGAAAAATAAATTAAATATTAAAGGCGGTGCCCCATCTACTCTTGGAAGTTCTTTAGCAACTTCTGCAGCACATATTTTTAAAAATGCGGCATCAGTATCAAATCCACAGCTTTTAGGAAATTTAGCAACAAATCTTTTAACACAAAGTGTAAAATATCTGCCACAACAATATCCACAACAACAATATCCACAACAACAATATCCACAACAACAATATCCACAACAACAATATCCACAACAACAATATCCACAATATCCACAACAATATCCACAACAACAATATCCACAACAACAATATCCACAACAATATCCACAATATCCATTACAACAATATCCACAATCTCCATCACAACAATCTCCATCACAACAATATCAACAATCTCCACAACAATATCCACAACAATCTCCACAACAATATCCACAACAATATCCACAACAATATCCACCACATCAATATCCTCCACAACAATATCCACAACAATATCCTTCACAAGAAAATCCATTTAAAGATGAATTAAAAATACAAAATCAAATAAATAAACAAAAAAATGAGGAAATATTAAATAATTCAGTAAATCAAGATGAAAGAAAAAATGCATGTATTAAACTATATGAAATTAATCAATTAGAGAAAAACAATTATTACTAAATTAAAAATCAAAATACATAATACATTGGACTGCATTATCATATCCAATATCATCTGAATGATTGACACCTGCCGATTTTTTTTCTTTATATTTTAAATATAATTTAATATTATTTAATAAATTTTCACTATGATATAAGCCACAATTAATAACAAATTTTCCTTTTTTTGTTTCTAATTCAACACATAATTTATAAAAACAATATAATTCAATAAAATCAGATAATAAATCACTTAATTCTTTTAGCATTAAATTATATTTTGATCCATTTATATTAATATTATTTCTTTCACATAAAATATAATTGTATTTTATTATAAATCGTCTAAATTTAAATAAAATTTTATTATAATAATTTTTAACATATTTATTAGAATATAATTCTGATTTTGAAGTTATAAAATCATTTAATAAATTTAATTTTTTTATCATAGGCTTTTCACAATCTTCAAAATAATTTAATTCTGTAATATCTATTAAATCTAGTCTTATGTCAAATGCAATAATTTTATCCATATTTTTAAGATATAATTCTCTTGTATTATTTACATGAGATGATTCTGGAAATATAGATACAAGTTCTCTATTATTTGGTATTTCTTCTAAAAAGATTGTATAACCTTTTTTCAAATAAGATTCTAGTAATTTATCAATATCCACCTGATTATATGGTCCACAATCTTTTTGTGGTTCATTATGCATATCAGCTATTAATAATATTTCTGTTCCTGGAAATATATCAGAGTCATATAAAATTGTATATCCAACCATACCATAAATTTTTATCATTATATAATAAATACATAATTTATTTTATTTTATTATTTATCTATTATAATTATGAAAGATTGGCTAAAATATAGTTTTGGTCTTGTATTTGTTTATACATTATGGACATTAATTTTCGAATATATTGTTAAAAAACACTCTGATTGTTTTTGCTCAATATTATTTGTATATATATTTGCAGGTATACTCGCAACATTTGTTTTATTGTCTCATATTAAAAAAGATTGTAAATTATACAAAAAAATTACAGATATTAAAACAATGCCAATATTTATTTTAATATTAATTGTAATTATTAGTGTTTGTGTTATTATATCAAATAAATTATGGGTAAATGCATTAAAATATAGTAATTCTGGATATATTGGTTCTATTTCAAATTTATATATTGTATTTGTAACAATATTATCAGCTTATTTATTTAAAACAAAAGTATCTATGATAAATGGAGCTGGTATTGGTGCAATGTTATTTGGTGCATATTTATTGAGTAAGTAAAAAATAGTATTTATAAAAAATTGAATTCATCTAAAATCATAATATTTTTTATAATCTTTATAAAGATGATAAAAAATTGAACTCATAAAACTCGCCTAATTTTATATTCCTTATAGAAATAAAAAATTGAATTCATTTCATTTTGAAAGTAATATTATATATATTCTATAAAAGAAAAATGAGCAAATATGACCTTTCTACTATGACTATTACCTTTAAGCTACTTAAATCGGTTTCAACATCTGAATATAAAAAGATTAATGATTTTCTAGAAGAGAATTATAAAACCAATCCAGATGAATGTGTTTTAAAGATGAAACCTATAATTGAACAATTAAAACAAGACCAAATATATTTAAAAAATAACGAAACTGATAAAATTAGCGACTGTGCACTATTTGCACCACGTCATTCTAGCAAGTTTAATCGCGGTGATAATAAAATTAGATTTGCTGAATATTGTGCAAATGAATATTTTATAAAGACTGGAAAAATGAAAGAACAATTACATGCAAACATTCACTACCAAAGATTATGTGCATCTCTTTCAAAAGCATATGTTGAGCATCAAAAAAATCTAGCTATGATTAAAGCCGAGTTTAAAACACACAGACTATTAGAACATACAAGAAAAAATTGGTGTGAACTTAAAAATAGAAAGGTTCAAACCAGTGTAGCAAAGCCAACCGCAATGCCTGTTGATGTTGCTCCACTTGAAGAATTAAAACCATTTTTTGATCATCTTAGTGGAAATAATACAATTGAATTCAAACAATTTCAAAGAGGAACTGTTTTTCCAGATGGAAGAATGGATCTTTGCAAGCAAGTGGTGGGGCCAACATGGATCGGTCATCTTATGGAATCATTGAAAACAAATGATAAGATTGAACATTTTCTATTAGGTAATAATATCACCGGATCACAAGGAGGAATTCATATTAAGAATTTTCTTCTTGGTGAAAGAAAGTGTAAGATTAAGACTTGGTATTTAGCTGGGTCTGATTTTGATACAGAAGCATGTAAAAATATATGTGATGGTTTGATGAATGATACAGATTGTGAAGCTTTGTGGCTAAAACGTAATCCAATCTATTCAGATGGTATGATTTTTATAAAGAATCTTCTGAAGACAAATAAGACGATTCAAATTTTGGATCTTCATAATTGTGGTATTGGATTTAGAAAGGAAGCCTACGATGCTAAGGAAAGTGATTACGAACTGTATAAGACATCTGATGGAATAAAAGAACTTTTTGATGGCTTGAAAGACAACACCACACTAAAACATCTATATCTCGATGCAAATGGATTGACTGTGGATAGTTGTAAATATATCGCAGAATATTTTAATTACAAGAAGAACACAAATCAAAAAGGTATTAACAGCTTATGGATTGATATGAATGTATTAGGTGATGATGGTGTTAAGATGATTGTAGAAAGTCTTAATGGTTATCCTTATATAAAACGCCTTTGTATTGGAGCAGTGTATATGTCAAATGTCGGTATGGGTTATGTTTCATCAAATCTAAAGGATTCACCTTCTCTAAAAGTACTAGATCTAAGCTTGTATAAGGCTACTGCTGATATGGGAACACTTCCGAATAATATCTCAAATGACGGGGTTCAAAAGGTGTGTGAATTTATAGAATCTACTAATGTCGAATATCTTAATATAAGTATGAATAATATCGATTCTGAACATATGGAACTTATAGCACACAGCCTAGAGAGAAATAAATCTATTAAATATTTTCACTATAAACAATATGGACAAGAAATAAAACAAAACGTGGTAGAATTAATTGATAAATATATTGATAGAAATAGAAGTTATTCTGGTGGAGAATATACTAATGAAACTCTACGTCTATTAAAACATTCTGAAAAGGTTCTTAATATTGATTCTATTTATAGAAATTCAATGAAATAGAAATGACATAAATATAAATGACATAAAAAATTGATTTATTGATTAATTGATTAATTGATTAATTAACTAATTTTTAATAATAGTATATAATTTATGTCACAAGCAGAAGTAGAAAAATTGTATTATCCATTTACTAACCATTTATATCATGAAGTATTTGTTAATAATGGTAAAAGAGAAGGAAATTACAAAAAATATTATAAAACGGGAGAATTAAAAATAGACTGTCATTATATTAATGGTAAATTAAATGGATCATGTAAAACATATTATAAATCTGGAAAATTAAAATTAGAATGTAATTATATTAATGGAAAAAAGGAAGGGATATTATATTCTTATGAAGAAAATTATAAAACACAACTGAATTATATTAATGGAAATATAGAAGGAAAAGCATATATTTACATTACTGATTCTAATATTTTATGTTGTGAAATAGAATATAAAAATGGCAAACAATGTGGGGAATTTAAAACTTATTATGATGATGGCTCTGTAAAAAATGTGTTTAGTGCAATAAATTTAAAAAAAAATGGAAATTATAAAAAGTATGATGAAAATAATAATATTTTAGTAGATTGCAATTATAAAAATAACTTATTGCATGGTGAATGTAAAATTTATGAAAATGGAAAAGAAGAAACAAGAAACTATTATTATGGAACTAAAAATAAAATTATTTTAAAAATTGCTAGTTTGTTGAAATTAAAGTAAAAAATTTATATTTTATGATATTTATAATAATAAATATTGAATTATATTTTGTTTAATACTTAATCATAAAGTAAATCATAAGAATATAAATAAAAATTGAAAATTGTACAATTGTAAGAAAATATCATTTTGCTGATTGCTGTGTAGATTTTTGTGATTGTAATGAGACAAATGGTGAAAAAATAATATCTGAATATTTCGAAAATAATGGTTCTAGAGATGGAATTTATAGACAATATTTTAACAATGGAAATATATTTATTGAATGTAATTATATTGATAATAAATTAAATGGAATTTACAGACAATATTTTAAAAATGGAACTATAAATATAGAAAAAAATTTTGTTTGTGATAAATTAAATGGAATTTATAAGATATATAGTTCAAATGGTGTTATAAAGAGTGAATGTAATTATATTGATGATAAATTAAATGGAATTTATAGGGTTTATAATTTTAATGGCATTTTGGAGGAAGAATGTCATTACATAGATAATATAAAGCAATAAAAATTGAATTATATTTTATTTATACCTTTTAAAAGAAAACCATTATAAAATAAATGGAGAATTGTGGAATTATTAGAACTTATCACACAAAAAATTGTAATGATAATTCATGTAATTGTAATGAATTAGATGGTATTCAATTAAAAAAAGAATACTTTCAAAATAATGGAAAAATAGAAGGAATTTATAAGGATTATTATTATAATGGGCAATTAAAACATTCTTTAAATTATATTAATGGATTAAAAAATGGATTATGGATTCAATATTATAGATCTGGACAAATATATTCGGAGATTAATTTTATTAATGATAAAAGAGATGGAATTTATAAGGAATATTATGACAATAGTCAAATCAATATAGATACGAATTATAAGGATGATAAAAGAAATGGGTTTTATAAGGAATATCATAGGAATGGAAATTTGAGAGAAGAATGTGAATACAATAATGGAAATATAATTGGAGAATGCAAAATATATCACATAAACGGAAATCTTTTATGGGTAGATTATTATGATAATAATGGTTCCCGTATAAAGTGTATAACTTATTTTTCTAATGGTGATATAAAGAAATTTCATGAATATAAAATAAAAAATTGATATGAATTTTATTTAAATTTTAAAAGGTAAAAACCTAATAAATGAACATCGATATAAACACTACATTTTTTGGAACATATAAAATAAAACCAGATGATATAAATTCAATTTTAAACATGGCATATGATGTAGGATATAGACATTTTGATTTGGCAGAATTATACCGAAATCAAAAAGAGGTAAAAACCTTTCTAAAAGATAAAAAGAGAGAAGAGATTTATCTGACTTCAAAGATATCTTTTAAAACAATTAAAAAGGGAATAC
>JACCEB010381949.1_pt1 | contig 17286 bp, 10 predicted proteins | sample 7454761 | NCBI WGS metagenome assembly JACCEB01 (sample SAMN15323454, study PRJNA562643) | freshwater metagenome | isolation source: river surface water | place: USA:Blue River Watershed | collected 2017-08-18 | reverse complement strand
GTATTAATCGTGGTTTAGTAAATGCTAGTGCGACTGAATTTGCGATTGGACGCGAACAATTAGATGAGTTATATGATAATGATATTAATCCTATCTATATTCCTAATGGTCGTGATCAAGTGCATGTGTTTGGACAAAAGACCTTATTGAAGAATCCATCAGCGTTGGATCGTATTAATGTGAGACGTTTGTTGATTTATGTACGTCGTCGTGTGAAACAGATTGCTAATACTTTCTTATTCCAACCTAATAGAGGCGAAACTTTGGCAGCTTTTTCTAGAGCTGTAGAACCAATTTTGCAAAATATTCAGGCGCAGCAAGGGATTGAAAGATATAAAGTACAAATTGATACTAGCACAACTACCCAGATAGATGTTGAGAATAATACCATTCGAGGCAAAATCTATTTACAACCCACTAAGTCAATTGAATTTATTTCTCTTGACTTTGAGGTTAGGAATTCTATTGATTAACCTAGTTAATCTATATATAAAAATAACATTAGGAGAATAAACAAAAAATGGCGATAGAAACCTTAAGCGTCGCGGAGATGATTCCAAATAAATTCGAGCCTAAAAGACAGAACCGATGGGTATTTGCAATTGAAGGGATTGATTCCTTTTTGATTAAGTCAGCATCTCGTCCTTCTATCACAATAGGTAGTAAAGAATTAAAATATATAAATTCAGTACGTCATATTGCTGGTAACGTAACATTTGGTGATTTAACAGTAGATCTTTATGATCCAATTGCACCATCAGGCGCGCAGCAAGTAATGGAATGGGTTCGTACTCATCATGAGACAGTATCAGGTCGTGCTGGTTATGCTGATTTTTATAAGCGTGATTGTCAATTGAAATTATTGGATCCTGTAGGTACTGTAATTGAATTATGGGATATGAAAGGATGTCAATTAACCTCAGCTAATTATGGCAGTTTGCAATATGATGATGATGGTACACCTTTGACAATTTCCTTAGGTATGAAATTTGATAATTGCGTCTTACAATATTAATTTAATTTAACAGCATTATTGGAAAGCTCAATAATTAATTGTTATAATATTAAAATTGAGTTGAGATATGAATACAAACGAGAGACAGGCTAAATTTAGAGGTCCGGATAGACAATTTTTAAATCCTGTAATAACTACGATTAATAATCAAACTGCATCGTTTTTAGGAAATGGGATGTGGGGTCTACCGTTAGTGCCACAATCTTTTAAAACTTTTCGAAGTAATGTGGATGATATTAATCGTTTGAATACTTTTGAAAAAAATTTTGAAAACTTTAAAAAAAATCAATTACTATATCAAGGAAATATTTTACCCTATTTAACGGCTTATTCAGTTTTACAGAATCAAGGCCAAATTAATTTTACTCGTTTAGTTGGTTTAAATTTACCTGATTTTCCTTTATTAAAACCTGGTTTTTCTTTAGATAATAGTTATAATATTTATGTCATGACAATGAATATTACTAAAAATAATAATTTTTTAAATTTTTGGAATTATGATATTCCTACATCTTTTCAAAACGATAATTATTATCAAGCGATCATTATTACAAAAAATTGTAATGCAACAATTACTAATGTTTCTAATAATACCTTTCAATTAAATTTAGTTTCAACAGATTTAAATCTTAGAAAATTTAATAATATCGATATTCCTATTCCTGCTCAAAAATTTAATCAAGTTAAAGTTTATAACAAGACAACAGATCTACCTCCTGCAAAAATTACTTTTAATTTTAATCAATTTGAAGATAATTTATTTTGGAAAAATGTCTTAAATACTAATATTCACAGGTTAGATGATTTTGGTTATGCTATTGTTCATTATACTGATATTTTTAATAAGATTTATTTTGATTCACAACATACAACTATTAATTCAATTACTTTAACACAATTAAATAATAATAATTTTAAAAATTTTCAAGAAGAAGCACATGCTGCTGCTAGTCCTTGGGTAGTAAGTCAAGGCTTTTATACTTTAAATCAATTTACTAGTAGAAATGATGATGGATTAAAATTACAAGATCGAGTTTTAAAATTATTTAAAATACATGCTATGTGTCCTGGCGAATTAGGTAATAATTTAATCATTAAAATTATACCTGTTTCATTAGCTGAATCAGAGGGATGGGCTCGTTTTCATTTACATTTAGTTGATAAAACAACTGAAAATACAATCTATGAATTTAATAATTTAGATTTAAATCCAGATAGCGTTAATTTTATTGGGAGAGTAATTGGTACTGAAAAAGTATCAGTAGATTTATCAAATAAAAAAATATATGCTGATTATACTATGTATCGACAACAAAATCCTTGGATTAGAGTAGAATTAGCTGATGCTGTTTTAAATTATGCAATTCCACATAATACACTACCTAGCGGTTATTTAGGCGTGAATAAATTAAAAAACAATTTAAATAATAATCTCTATAGAGTATTAAATAATTCATATACTATTAGTCCTCAATTTGATTTAACAGGAAATATTACAAATGCTTTTGCTTCAAAATTAAATTTATTTCCTACACATGCTTGGGGTAAAAATTTAAAGAATATTTCATTTAAAAATGCTTTACACATTTCAGATAATCAAAATATCTTTAAATTAAATGATGTAGCTACAATTACTAAAACTAGTAAAATGAATGAATCAATTCAATTAGTTAAATATGAAAATAAAAAATTAACAGCCAATCGATCAATTGAGTTAAAAAATTATTTAAATACTAATTTTTATGATATTAATGATGACAATTATGATGAAATGTTTCATTTAGAAAAAATCTTATTGTTAAACGTATATAATACAAATACTAATCAATTCAGACAATTATGGAATTATGCTAAATACATTCAACAAGGTACTAATATTAACACTTTAAAATTAGCTAATAAATTTTATCCTATTTTTGATAATTCTAATAATTTAGAAAACATTTATTATTATTTTACAATTAATGATAAGGCTTTTATAAAAAATAGTGATAATTTAGATGGCGTCGATAGTATTGAAGAAGCAAAGATTTTTGATGATAATATTTTGAATTTTAATATGGAAATGTTTGGTGGTTGGGATGGATTAAATCTTTTGGATATTAATGAATATAGTATTAATGATAAAGGTTTAAATCAGAGTCAATATCTTAGGGAATTATATAAAATAGGTTTAGAGATTATTAAAGAAGAATCAAATGGACAAAATGAATTAATTTATTTACCTGAGATTTTTAATCAAAATGTTATTGATTATGCGATTGATTTATTTTCTGATACTACACAAAATTTATTAATTTTAGATAAACCATTTTATGACATTAATAGTAATATTATTTATAGTAAAGATATTTTACAATTAGATACTGGCACTGATGGATTACAATATAATTGGTATGATCAAAAATATAAATATCCTACAAGCGTTGATGGTAGAACTTTTATTAATAATTTACAATTTGATTTTGATACAACAATTAGTAATTGGTCTCAATTAAATCGACAATTATCTAATGTGTCTAGCTTTGGTAATTATTTTGAAATGTTATTACCTGCAGGTGCAATAAGTCAAATTAATTTAGGTATTAACTATGATATAACCTTTATAATTCCTAGTGGATTGGTAGCGTTAAATGCTTTAATTAATCGTGATAGATTAAATAGAAAAATGAATCCATTACATAACTCAGATTTATTAAGTTTAGATGATTTAAAAATTATCGGAATGTTAGATATTTCATTAGAAGAAACAAATAATCCTAATTACCATTTAAATTTAAAAAAGATTAATAATTTAAATATTAATTTAATTTATAAGAGCAAAGGTGCAAGTACTTTATCATTTTTTTCTGATAAAACTAATTTATTTGATAATGCTAATAATTCTATTCTAACTCGAATTAATGTTAGGAATACTTTAAATGATATTAAGAAGAAAATTAAACTAGCAAGTTATGCATTATTATTTAATAATATTTCTTCTAAAGCGAATATTACAGCGCAATTTAATGCTTTATATCATGTAATTTTAACACAATATGTCAATAATCGACTGATTAGTAATTTTAAAATTGTATTAGATGAAACCACAACATCAGATGAAGATATTTTAATGGGCTTAGTTAGAGGTTCTATTTATCTGCAGTTTAATAATCAAGAAATTGTTCAAATACCTGTATAATAATTTTATCAAACCTATATTTTAATTAAAATTATTATAAAATAAAAAGGAATTTTAATAATGGCAAAAAATAATTTAAATGATTTAAATGAAGTTGAGACAGTTGATGTTGATCAAATGAAACAAACTGCGGCGATTTCACAGGGTAAATTTCAAGTACAAAATATTATTAAAGATGTTTTCGGTTTGGAAATGGCAGTGGAAAGTGTGCCACTACCTTCAAGAGGTATTATTTATTCACCTGAATCTCCTTTATATGGTCAAGAAACTTTACAAATTAGAGCTATGACAGCTAAAGATGAAGATATTTTAATGAGTCGTGCTTATATTAAAAATGGTACAGTAATTCAAGAATTAATTAAATCATGTCTTATTAATAAAAATATTGATGTTGATGAAATGATTGCAGGTGATAGAAATGCATTAATGGTAGCTTTGCGTATTACAGGTTATGGTGCAGAATACCCTGTTGAGTGTGATTGTCCAAAATGTAATAAATCATCAGAACAAACTTTTTATTTAAGTGATTTAGGTATTAAACGTTTAGCAATTGATCCAGTCGTTGATGGATCTAATTTATTTGAAATTCAATTGCCTGTTTGTAAAAAAAATGTAAAAGTAAAGTTCGCTAATGGTTATGATGAAAAAGAAATGTCATTGAATCAAGAACGTAAGAAAAAATTAGGTTTACAACAAGATACTGCTATTACTGATCGATTAGCTAATGCAATTGTGTCAGTACAAGGTATTACTGATAAAACTAAAATTGGAATGTTTATTAAAGAAATGCCTGCTCGCGACAGTTTAGCTTTACGTAAATTCTTAGATAATAATGAACCTGGGATTGACATGACAGTTTCTATGAAATGCAAACATTGTTTTGAAGAAAGTGAGATTAAACTCCCAATTGGGGTAGGCTTTTTTTGGCCTAACGCCTAGTTATCAAGAAAATATGTTAGATGAAATCTTTTATTTGACATATTATATGGGTTTTACATATTCAGATGCATATGCATTACCTATTTATCGTCGACGTTGGTTCATTAAACGCTTTATTAAAGAAGTTAATCCTAAAGATAAAGATCAACCTGGCCCAACTCGAGCTGCACATCTACAAACACCTGAAACTAGAGCTTTAGCCGGAGCTCACCGCACTTTTTCTCCAAATAGATTAAATCGTCCTATGTAATTTACTTATAATTAGATACATATATTTTAAATCACAAGGACTTTCTCATGAAAAAACATGATAAACTTATCCATACTGTCGCCTCTAAGTATATTATTGGCGAAAATGTTAATATTGAAATCAAAGGTAATAAAAATCAATTACAAAAACTCAGTGAATTATTAGATATTTCTAAACAATTATACGAAGGTTTAGCTGATAAACATACCTCATTAGAAACTATTATGTCTTTAGTCGAACATAAAAAAAGATTATCAGATGATTTTTATAATTTATCAGGTATTAAATGGAAACTATAAAAAGTTGTAAGATAAAAGGAAAATAATATGGATCTATCAAAACTTGATGAGGCTCTTAAGGCCGTTGATGCTAAAATACAAGAAAGAATCAATAAAATGTCTGATATTGGTTCAAGTTTATTAAGTAGTGGAGAAGAATTAGATAGAATCACAGCAGGTTTAGCCGGTTCAACATCAGAACAACAAGCAGCTTTAAAAAGTTTACAAGAAAAACTTGAATCTGATATTAAAAAAATCACTGATGAAGCTAAAGGCATTCAACATGAAATTGAAAAAAAAATCAGCAATACTTTAGATCCAACTGAAAGAAAAAAACTTGAAACTTCATTACAAGATATTACACGTAATTTAAACACAGCAATTGTACAAAAATCTAATAAAATTCATCAAGTCATTAATGACTCCATTAAATCAGGCACTTTTAAAGCCGATGACCTTGTTAAGGAATTAAAAAGTGATGCTTTAAGCGGGGCCAAATCTGATTTATCTAAACTTAGCTCAGAGGCTAATCAACAAAATAAAACAGATTTAAAAAAGCTTTGGGATGAAGTAACGAGTGGAAATTTAGGAAGTTCAGGTAGCGCTTTATTATTAAGTGTTGTATTACAATATAAAGGAATTTTTAAAAGATTAGGTATTGATACTTCATCTTTAGGATCTGCTACTTCTACTGTTCTATTAGCACCAATCAGCAATGTATTAGGTATATTAAAAAATATCCCTGAAATTATGCAAGGTTATATCTTACAATTAAAATCTGCTATAAATATGTTTGTAGGTATTGGACAAGGTATTATTTCAATTCCATTAAGAATTATGGAATATGCAGCTGATGTTGGACATAGAGTTAAAAAAGAAAACATAGCATTATTTAATCAACTTGAAAAATTGCAAGATAGTTTTCAAAAATCATCTGTTGCTGGACAAGGAATGAATCAGATGGGACGACAATTACAAGGTCGCCGTTTAGCATATCTTAATCCTAATACAGATGCTGCAAGATTATATGGCGCGACAGAAGATGAATTAATTGAAAGACAAATTGAAGAAACCTCAAGCATTATTAAAGCAATGGGTACCAGAGCTGAATTAATGACTAAAGCTGTAACGTCAAATGTGACTGCTGCTAATTCTGCTGTAGCAAATTATTATTATAAAGCCAAAAAGTTAATGAATTTATCTGAAGATGATATTGGCAAATTAACTAATATGGCGATTTCTTTAGGTAAATCATTTCCTGATGTGTTTGATGAAATATCTCAAGCTACTTCAGGTGTGGCAAAACAGTTTAGTTTAGATTTTAAGATGATGTCAGCTGATGTTTTAACTTTGCGTAAGGATATTGTAAATTTTGGACATAAATCAGCCGATGAATTAGCATTAGTTGCAGGACATATACGTCAAATGGGTGTATCAATGTCAGATGCTATGTCAGTATTTAGTAAATTTAATACATTTGAAGATGCTGCAACAACTGCTGCCCAATTAAGTCAAACGTTTGGTATGGTAGTTGATAGTATGGAGTTGTTAAAAGCTCAATCACCAGATGAAGTGTTGCAACAGTATAAAGATGCCTTCATTGCGTCAGGTAAATCATTTGAAACGATGGATAGGTTTAGTAAATCTTTGATTTTGCAACAAACTGGTTTATCAGATCAAGCAGCACAAGCTTTATTTAGTGCTGAGAATGCTGGTAAAACTTATGAGGAGATTATGGCTGAGGTTGAATCAAATGATCCAACTGAACGTCAAGCCCGTAATATGGAAGAAATGAAAGATGCGATTGTAGAATTAAAACAAACGTTATCTCAGGATTTCAAAAGTTTTTTTGAAGCGATGCAAGAAGGTTTTACCAAGAAATTATTCAATAATCCTACTATTAGAGCAGCTATGGAACGTATGGCTAAAGCGATGGATAATATTTTCTTAAAATTTACTCAAATTGATATTTCTAAGTTAGAACCTTTTATACAGAGAATGGTTTCATACGTGGATAGATTAACTAGCTGGTTAATAGATCCTAAAACTATTGATAAATTAATGGGTATAGCACAATCTTTATTTGATATTGTTGATGGATTCTCATTAGGAGGCGTTGAAGGTCAAAAGAAAATGCAAGCTGGTTTTGAAAAGTTATATGAAAATATTCAGCCTATTTTTAAGTTTTTGGCTGATTTTGGTATGGAGGTTTTAAGAAATATTGGCGTAGCTATTGTGGAAGCATTACCAGGTATTATAGGATCTATTAACTTTTTATTAGATAATATCACAACTATGTTATCAACAGAAAATCCTTTTAAAAGTATTACTGATACTTTATTTAATCAAGAAACTTCTGATCGATTAAGTAGCGCATTTCAAAGAATATTTGATCAATTATTTGGTCCTAAAGATGGTAGTGATAAAAAAAATGGTTTAATCGGGCGTTTAGATGCTTTATTTGAAGTATTATTTGGGGGTATTAATGGACAAGGCGGATTAAGTGATAAAATGATGAATGCTTTTAAGAGTAAAATTGAAGCATTATCTAAAGATGAAAAAACTTTAGGTCATTTATCAAGTATTGGAGAAACTATGGTAAATGGGTTAATTGCGGCGTTAAAAAACAATAAAGATTTAAATGAAACATTTAAAGGATTATTTAAATCAGCTGCAAGTGGTGCTAAAGATGCTGCGGTTGATGGATTAAAAGATATGGCTAGTTCAGCTTTGGATATTATTACGCCAGAGTGGTTATCCAGTGGAGAAAGTAAAGAAAAAGCGACTGTTAAAACAGAAAAGGCCACGAATATAGCACCAGCCCCAGTTGTAGTTAATCCTCCTGTTGCAACAACGCCAGCGCCAACAGCAGTAATTGATAATAATGCAGCTTCATCAATTGCTTCTAATTTATCAAATAATATATTATCTGATCTTAATGCTGGAAAATTACAACAAATTATGATGAATGCTGTGGTTAGTGGTATTAATGCTGTGAATTCACAAAATCCTAATGCCCAACAAATGCAAGTTGCGATCAATTTGGATGGTAAAGAAATGGGTAAAGCTTTACTTAAAAACGGTTTTACAGGTTTTATGACAGATCCAAATATTACAGGAAATAATCCTACAATTAATCCTACTGCTTTATCATATAGTAATGGTTCAAATGTGGCATCAAGATTTCAACAATAACTAATTATTTTACTTTTATTCTATATTAAACTTTACTTAATCTCTTTCCTTTAATAAATATTATAATAAAAAGGTGTAATTGAAGATGTTTATTGAATTTGATTATTTTAAAGTCTTAAGTGATTTAGGTATTAAAGAAAAATTATTGGATAGTATTAAAAAGAATCCTCATAATAAATTAACAGATCAACAATTAGAAAAAATGTATCAGGATAAAGTATTATATCATGGCGAACGAATGAACCAATATGTTGATAAATATTTTAAAGATTATTTAAATCTATCAAGTCAAGGTAAGAGTAAAGATGAGATTGATTCACAATTGAATAAAATGGTTGAAGAATATTTACAAAAAAATCAACAGGTGAAATAAGATGTCAATTTATGTATTAAATCCAAATGGTACCATCAATGCGTCAATTAAACCATCAGAAAATAAAGATTTAGGAACTTTTGGGGAAATAAATAATTTTTTTCTAGATGATACTCAACCTATTGATATCGTAAATCCTGATGGCACTCCTATTTATAATTTTAATTTAAAAGAAAAACAAGGTTATTTAGTAGCTATTGAAACCTTAGGGGATTTTAAATCAGGGAAAAATTACTCGGCAAATGAACATGAAGTATTTGATGGTTTAAGTAATGATAAACCTTTAGAGAATGAAAGTATTGAAAACAATACATCAGGTATTATTGGGCAATCTAATAATTTATATCCTTACGCTTTTGGTAAGAATATGGATGCAACAAATCCTCAAACTGAACCTTTACCTTTTTATCGACCTTATAATACTTTTTTTGATTTAGATCATAATTACAGTGGTCGTAATAGAGATTCAGAACAAGATTTTGAATTATTTGCAAATGAAGCTGAATTATTATATGGCATTCCAGCTGTTTTAAATGAACCTGGTAAATTTATAGGTGATATTAGTAATGTTTTTAGTTCTCTATTAGATATGTTATTAGGTGCCATTATTCCTATTACTACTATGTCCCTATTACAAGGTTTATTACAAATCGCTCAATCAGGACCTCCTGATCCTTTTGGTCTTTTTGGAGAAGGTGGTTTATCAAAATATTTAGGTAATCCTGATAAATACGGTAAATTTATTCAATATGTAAAATTTGATACTTCTGATGTTGGTACAGTTGGAAAAATTCTTTTAAATATTGTAAATTCTATTATTGACGGTTTAGTTTCAATTTTAAAGACCTCTGAACGTTTAATGAATTTTCCATCTATTCCCGCAGGACCAGGTGGAATTAAAGCTATTTTGAAAGGTGTATTAAATAACATTACTTCTTTTTGTATTGGTTATATTTTTTATTTAATTCCCGGGTTTTCATTAGATGAAAGAATTAAAGGTTCTCCTGAACAGATTGTCGCGTCTTTACTTAGCACAATTTCTTCTTTAGTTACGAGTAGTAAATGCCGACATCATTATAATTTATTAATCAGAAAAATTGTAAAAAATAATTATTACAGAAAAGAAATTTTATTCAAAGGTAAAACAATCACCAATGTTGATGGTTCAACACATTCAGATCAAGACAAATTATTCTATCAAATCTCAGACTTTTTTCATCGTTTTGTAGGTGAAAGAATTGGTGTTGGTTTAAGAACATTAGGAATTATTAATGCTAGGGACTATAATAAGAAAAATAATCTCTTTTCTGTTAGAAAAATGAGCGAATTACCTATTTTAAAAGAAGATGAAAATGGTACTTTACCTATTCCTATGCCTATGGGTAATTCTATTTTAGGTGGTGAAGCACCTGCTGATAAAACAGCTTTAAAAACAAGTAATTTTAATAAATCAATTTATTCTTTAAATTCTTTAATTACAAAATCTAGTAATGCAAACACATATTTAACTTATCACAATGAATTAATTAAACAAAATGAAGCTATTTATCGTAAAAAAGAAAGAAGATTATCTAGAGAACATGTTCAAAAGTTAGAAGCAATTATCGATGCTGACTATATGCCATTTACAATTCAAGATTTAAGAACTAATGAATTATTTAAATTTCATGCCTTTTTAGATAACTTTAATGATTCTTTCTCAGTTAGTTGGGAAGATGCAGGAATGGGTTTTGGACGTATGGATTCAATTAAAACCTATAAAGGCACTAGCAGAAAAATTGGTGTTGATTTTTGGTTAGTTTCCATGTCTCCTGAGGATTTTGATTACATGTGGTGGATGGTTAATCGTCTTGTCGCTTTAATTTATCCTCAATGGTCGACCCCTAAACCAGCTAATATTGAAAATCAAGCCAAGGCAGGTATTTTTAAAGATGGTATGTACGCAGGAATTCCATTCGCTCAACCTTTTACACAAATCCCTACTGGCTCTCCATTGGTTAGATTAAGATTAGGCGATTTATTTACCTCAAATTATTCTAAAAAAGGTTTGGCAAGAATATTTGGATTTGATCTAAATAATATTTCATTTAAAGATACAATTGATACAACACTAAGTGAAATGTCAATTCCTTCGTTATCGGAGTATAGTCAAACATATGAAGGAATAAATCTAGAAGGATACGATATCTATTCCTTAAGACAATATTCAAATCATTTAACAGGCAGTAATTTTATTCCTTTCGATACTTTAGATAATGAAGATTTTAAACCAATAGGCTTCGATTTTAATAAAAAATTTACAATTAATTATAAAGAATATGAAAAAAAATTAGATGATATACATAAATTATTTGTGAAATACAGTAATTTTTATTATGCTACTGGCGCAGTAATTGATTTGGATGATATTAATTCACCACCTTCAATTCCGGGTGATGATGTAGCAAATGATGAAATGTTTTCGCCTAGTATAAATTATCCATATAAAAAATTGATATATGTTCCAATGAATATTATAGAAGATGAAGAAGAAAAAATATTAATGTTATTATATTCAGTAAAAATTAATCCTAATAAAGATAAAAATGGTGAATATAAAGAAATAAGTCCAGGAATGGTGAAAACAGAATTACCTAAAGTTTTAAAACAGGCGATACAAGATAAAATATTACAAATACAATATAATAATTCAGGTGATGAAAGAATAAAAGTAGGTATTGAAAATAATTTAAATTTAAAGGCATTTATGGAAGCATCAGGAAATAGAGAGATTGATACAAGTAATCCAGCTCGAGCTAAATTACAAGCCAATACTGCAGAGATTGTGAATAATCCTGTTGTTAAATCATTTGAAAGTACGATGGGTGAAGGTTTAGCAGGTACGATTCAAGGATTTTCAATTGGATTTGAACAAGACATTCCATGGGAATTAACTGCTGGTTCTAGGGCGCCAATGGCTGTAAAGATTGGATTGCAGTTAGATGTGATTCATGATATTCTTCCTGGTTTGGATGATCAAGGTATTATGCGTGCTCCTACTTATCGTGTAGGTAATTTAAATAATGAGTTCTTTGGAAAGAGTGTATATGATGAATTACCAAATAATATTGGTTATAGTAATGGATGGGAAAAAGTAGCAGAAACTAATGCTAACTCTACATCTACAACTTCAAATACGGCACCTGTAACTCCTACAACTGCTACAGCAGCTACTGCTACAGCAGCTAGTGGTTTTGGTTTTAAAATTCCGCCAATGACAAAACCTTTAGAATTAAAATAATAGTAATGAATGAAAGATATAAATTATGAATAGATATAAAAATAATGCAATTTTACAAAGTATTACAGATTTTAATTTGGTGAGTAAGCCAAAATATGCAACATCAGAGTTGTGTAGTCAAATATATTACGCATGTGAAAATGGAGAGATACCTTTTTTTGAGTTGCAGTTTAAGCAAGGAGATAGATTAGATCATTTAGCATCGAAATATTATGGTAGTGGATTGGATTGGTGGGTAATAGCTGCAGCGAGTGGGATTAGTTGGTGGTTGCAGATAAATGAGAATACTCGTATTAAAGTACCAAATTTGGTTGTCTTAAAACAACGATTTAATTTGTAATTTTTTAAAGTATAATATGTATGATATAAATTGAATTGAATGAAATCATACTATGGCGACTATTAAGAAATCTAATACCACAAGAATTTTTGAGAATAATAATTTTGGACGTTTTTTACCTATTTTAAGTAATGAAAATTTAATAGAAAAATTATTAAATAGTAAAGAACAAGGAACTGATTTTGAAAGTATTAATAATTTTTTAAAAAATAAAAGAGTGCCATTAGGGAACGGTGAAAAAAAAATAGATCCAGGTAGAATTGCAGAATTATTACAATCAATTTCAATTTATGGAAAATACACTAATGAAATTATTAATGAAATAGCTGATATAGAAGGTCTAGGAAAATCTTTTAAAATTACTTATATTTCGCCTGAAGAATTTAAACAACTAACAACACAAGACACGATAATTCCTGATTTTTTAAATGAAATTTCAGTATTAAAAAGTTTAAAAGGTACAGATTCTAATAAAACATCATCTGAAAGTAATACAGAAGAAGCCTCTATAGAGATTAAAATAAATGATATTGAAGGTGCAACGCAATTACCATATACTAGAAATGTTAGACAACCAGGTTTAAGTGCTTTTCAGGTAATTAATCCTGAATTTAGAGGTTGTTTTAAACACAGTCAAGAATTAGATTTATTTTTTAATATGATTAGTACCTTAGATATGAGTATGGCGATTCCTTTTGTGAATGCAGAATTTTTAATTCCTGATCGAGTTGTCAAAACATCTTCAACGTCAGATGTATTTAATGATAAAAAATATTTAACAACTAGCTTAAATAATTTTATTCTAGGCGATGATTATTTTCAAACTAGTGCAGCAAATAATAATCAAAGTAAATATGATACGAATGTTAATGATGCAGCTAAAGCTATTAATGGTGATTGGTATAAAGATGAATATTCAATTGTTAGAAATAGTGTTAAAACCAGCAGTACCGAACAACAATCACAAATTAAAAAAACTTATCAAAGACAATCTTTAAATAATGCAATTTTCTTTGCTCCACAAACTATGGTTAATGCTGATTATAATATTGCCGATAATCCTAATGCAATAGTGGATAAATTTCGTCCATTTATGAGTATTACTAATCTATCATTTGACGTTAGACCTACCAAAGGTTTAATGTTTTATAAAACTGCAACCTTAGATCTAGTTTTATATGATAAAGCCCGTATGTCTCAAGTCGCAGCATTTATTAAACCTGAATTACTTAATTCTGTATCGTCAGAAATTATATTAGAATACGGTTGGCAACACAATTTAGGCGATCAAGATTATTATAATCCTAATAATTTACGTAGCGTTACAGTTGCAGGACAAGAAATTACATATTTAGAAAATCCAATTGGCGAATTTATTAATAGTTTAAAAGTTAGAGAGAAATATATCATTGTTAATAGTTCATATACAATTAATCAAAATGGCACTGTTAATATTAATCTAAGTTTAGCAATGAAAGGTCCAGCTGAATTACGCGGTTTATCTTTTAAAATTGATCAAAATATGTCTAAATTAAAAGCTAATTTACAAAGTGCAATTGATGAATTAAAAAGTAAAATTAATACAGGGTATATTGAACAAGACACATCAGGTACTCGAACAAGTAAATCTATTGATATTGGTAATTTAGATAGTGAGTTAGTTGCAGGAAAATTAGATGAGACAGAATTAAAGAAAATTGAAACTTCAATAAAAAATCAATCAATAAACGAATCTTTTAAAAAAAGAATTTTAAAAAATATTAAAGATGTATCTACAAGTTTAAAAGCTTACAATACATCTAATAAAGCATATATTGATGCACAATTTGGATTTTTAAATACTCATGATGCTAAGACAAATGACCCATTTGTTGATTATGAATGGTGGAATAATTATTTAGGAACAATTGTTAGAAGTAAGATTGTTGATGATGAAATACCGTCAAATACACAGATTGTTAAAGGGAACTGGAATGGTGCAGAGTGGATTAGTTTAGGTAAAATTATTTTGAATATAATTGGAGAAAGATTAATTACTGAAAACAATAAGTATGATGAAGTACAATTTGTTTTTTATAATTTAAATGGTAAAGCAATTAGGGCTAGTTTTTTAAATATTGCATCAATACCTGTTGATAAAGTTTTATTTGAAAAAAGAATGAAAAATCTTATAGAAAATGCAACAAAATTATCAGCTGAAGGTGTCTTAGATTTTATTTTAAATATTGCAGTTAATCAAAAAGCAGCGGGTGTATATGGATTAGGTGAATATTTTAAATTTACAAGTGGCAATTCATCAGAAATTGTAGGACAAGATATCGCGAATGAAGCAGAAAGAAAAAACCTAATAAATTCAGCACATGCAGGAATTAAATCAACTATTTTACGTCAATATTATGGGGATGATTTAGATCCAAATGCCGCGGGTAATACTGAACTTAAGAGTAATGATCCTAGCTTACAGGCATTAAATGAAATCCAGTCAGGCGTTTTTGATTTAACATTCAATGTAGGTAGAGTTGTGATGAATTTTGATTCAACTTATCATGAAAATGATTCAAATAGTTCTATTTTAAGAATTAGTTTTTATGACGAAAATGATAATCCTTTTGAATCATTAACTGAATTCATGTCAAAATTTCATAATAATGATTACAGCCATGCTTTAAGTGCTATTACAACTTTAAGAGGTAAAATTAATAAAATTAAATCAAGCGCAGCCCAAATCAATAAAGCTTTACCTAAAGAAGATGATAAAAAAGCAAAGAAAAATAAAAGTAAGGACAAACCTGCAGCAGATACTAAAGCTACTCCAAAACCTGTTCAAACAGCCAATACGCCTGCACCTACGCAGAAAGAAATTAATGAAAATTTTTCTCGTATAGAAAATATTATTAAAAAAGATGTTGGTGCTACAGTATATGAATTAATTACTAAACAATTAATTATATTAAAAGATGAAAATGGTGTTGCAATACCTATTGATAAAATTAACAGAGACACGCCATTAGATAATGATCAAATTAAAAAAATCTCTATTAATATCAAAGATAATAATAAAATTAAATCTTTTCAAAATATGAAAAGTTTATTTAAAACAATGATGCCATCTTTAACTTTTGGACAATCAAATAGTGCCTTGATCAGCGGTAATATTACAACCAATCAAAATGCTCAATATTCAACAGTCTTATTAATGAAACAAAATGGCGAAGAAGCAGAAAAACCACCGAGTACATATGATATTGAAGTATTTAGTCAAGCAACCAATTCACCTTTATGGGTAATGCCAGCGCAAGCTTCAGCACAAATTATTGGGTGCCCTATTATTAATTTTTCACAATTAATCTTCTTAGATTTTAACACTGGCACTTCAATTGATAATATGTATTTTATTAATGGGATTAGACATTCAATTTCTCCTGGCAGTTTTAAAACAGATTTAACGCTAGTACAAAAAGATGTTTATAGTCAATTTGAAGCAGGTGCATCAGCAATCGCTGAATTTTTAAAGGCCGCAGGCAATAATGAATTTACAAATCAACTTAATAGTATTAAAAATAGACTTGAAAAAGAAAATAAACCTCCTGTAATTATTATACAAGGGGCAGGTGGCGGTACTAAAGCTACACCTTCTCAAGCTGCATCAACACAACCTATTAATAATTATCAAATCTCGTTTAAAATTAACTATGATAAAAAAATCTAAAGGGATATATGACTACTACATATTCATTTAACAGAAATTATTTATTTTCATTTGCTCTTGAAACCAAATTAGGAACTAGTGTAATGGAAATAAAACCTGCAACAGGTACGCCTGAAATTATTACATTCAGTCAAACTGACGCAAATCAAATATACGCAATATTAACAAATACATCTGGGGCAACATATACTAATCAATTAAGCCTACCAAATAGTAATAAATTCGATTTTAGATGGTATCCTGCAGATGGTTCATATTATAAATGGGAAAATGCACCAAACACTATAAAAAAAGTAATTAATAGAAATTTTGTTGAAGCAACAATCAAAGAAGATTTATTGAAATTAGATAAATTTAAAGCTTTAAAAGTTAATTTTACAATTGATAAATCAGCAATTTCTAAAAAAGAATATACTATAAATCTTGATTATAAAATACCAAAATTAGGTTGGGCATTAGATGCGTCAAAAAGACGACAAAACCAACAAGAAATATTTCAAAAAATAGGTTTAGGAGAGCAAACAAGTCATGAAGACATGAAAAGAATTATAAAAATTATGTCTTTTATTTTAGCTCGAGAAAGAGGATATTCTTGGGATGAGTCTCAAGGCACTTTCGAAAGTTTAAGACAACGTGAATTAAGTATTATGTGTTGGTCAATGATAAATATGTGTAATTCAGATATTTTTAAAAATGGCAAAAATTTATTAAAATTATTAGTAAAAG
>JACCEB010086598.1_pt1 | contig 17305 bp, 15 predicted proteins | sample 7454761 | NCBI WGS metagenome assembly JACCEB01 (sample SAMN15323454, study PRJNA562643) | freshwater metagenome | isolation source: river surface water | place: USA:Blue River Watershed | collected 2017-08-18 | reverse complement strand
TAGGGAGGATTGCTGGTGGCGCATCTAACGACTTGATAACGAGAGCTGCCGATGTAATATTAAAAGAAAAAAGAAAATTGATTTGTGTGGCCAGGGAAACACCCTATAACCTCATTCATATTCGCAACATGGAAACGATCACACTGGCAGGTGGCATTATTTGTCCTGCTACCCCATCTTTTTATAGTCAGCCTAAAACTATTGAAGAGGTTGCTTCAACTGTAGTCGATCGTGTTTTGGATCTAGCAGGCTTTGAAATAAAGAGCTTTCGTTGGGGAAAATAAGTTTATCGTAAATCAATAACCTCAACACCAGGATATTTTTTCGCATTGAATACAAAACTATCGTCAGGTATAGCAGTTGATGTTGCAATATTATTTATAGCATAGAGATAACGATTACCATTCTTTTCAAACACACGTGTTGACATGATAACTTTGGTAGTTTTATCCACTTCTAATACAACCTTAAAAAATGGCTTGGTCTTATCAATAGGCGTAAGCTCTACCACTTGGTAGGTCTTGCCATTGCGCTTAACATCTTCATTCAATAAAAACAAGAAATCCTTGTCGTAGAAATTCGTAAAAAGTTTCTGAGGAGTAATTGAACCACTTGAATTATCAAGGGTTGCTACTTGCACTTCCTTTGCAGCCATGTCATATGTCCAGATAGTTGCTCCATCACAAAAAATATCTTGTCCAGTTATTGAAACCCTATACTTCATACCTTTCATAAGGACAGTCCCGGTTTTTGTACCCTGCATCTTACCTGCAGCATTTTCGATTTTTAGGGTAAAGTTTGCTTTTACACTCTTGAATGTTTTGAATTTTGCACTCACTGCATCCAACACTTTCTTTGCTTCTGGATCACTCTTGCCACTACCCTTTGTAGCTTGCGCAAACAAATTGACTGTACAAACAGAAAAAGTAAGCAAGAGGGTGAAAAGTTGTTTTAACATATAACCTGTTTAAAGTATAGTTTTATTTACACAAAGAAAGCACTATTCCATTGATTTGAGAAACTGCTCAAGTTCATACTCTGTCTTAAAGAGAACTTCACGCACCTTACTTCCTTTACTTGGACCAACAATACCAGCAGCTTCCAATTGGTCCATCAAACGACCCGCTCTATTGTATCCCAATTTTAACCTGCGCTGTATGAGTGAAGTAGATCCCATCCCACTTTGTACTATCAGCTGAGCTGCTTCATTGAATAATGGATCTTTACTCAACAAATCTACCTCTCGATCTTCCATATCTTTTTCATCAACTACTTCAGGTAACTCAAAGGCAGAAGGATACCCTTGCTGAGCGCCAATAAATTCTGCTACTTTTTCTACTTCTGGCGTGTCCACAAAAGCACACTGGACCCTTGTAACCTCTCCTTGATAAGACACCAACATATCACCTCTACCTATCAATTGCTCTGCACCGCCAATATCCAGAATAGTGCGGCTATCCACTTTGGATGAAACCTTGAATGCAATTCTTGCTGGGAAGTTGGCTTTAATTGTACCAGTAATGATATTCACTGAAGGACGCTGCGTAGCTACAATCAAATGTATACCAATAGCACGCGCTAACTGTGCTAAACGTGCTATAGGCGTTTCAATTTCCTTGCCCGCAGTCATGATTAAATCAGCAAACTCATCAATGACCAAAACTATAAATGGTAAAAACTTATGTCCTTTTTCTGGGTTGAGTCTTCTCGAAACAAACTTCTCATTGTACTCGCGGATATTTCTACATCCCGCATCTTTAAGCAAATCATAACGCTCATCCATCTCAATACAAAGTGCATTAAGCGTATTCACCACCTTGCGTGTATCGGTTATGATTGCATCATCTTCACCTGGAAGTTTTGCAAGGAAATGTTTTTCAATGATTCTGTACAAACTCAACTCCACTTTCTTCGGATCTACAAGTACAAACTTTAACTGCGAAGGATGTTTTTTGTACAGCAAAGAAACAAGAATGGCATTTAAACCAACCGACTTACCTTGTCCCGTTGCACCAGCCATTAAAAGGTGCGGCATGGTTGCTAAATCGACAATAAAGTTTTCATTATCAATTTTCTTACCCAACGCAATCGGAAGCGCATAATCGTTCTTCTGAAACTTATCACTTGCCAAGAGTGACCTCATTCCTACAACACTTTTCTTTACGTTAGGCACCTCAATTCCAATCGTACCCTTTCCTGGTATTGGTGCGATAATCCTGATACCCAAAGCAGATAAACTTAATGCTATATCGTCTTCGAGGTTCTTGATACGAGAAATACGAACCCCTGCTGCCGGAACAATCTCATATAATGTAACTGTTGGACCAACCGTCGCAAAAATTTTCTGAATATCAATATCGTAATTCTGAAGTGTTTTGATGATTTGCGTCTTGTTGGCTTCTAATTCACTTTGGTCCATCACAATTTTCTCACCGGAATGCTGTGCCATTAAATCTAATGATGGATACTTGTAGCCCTTCAAATCAGCAATAGGATCAAACTTGGGGGATGCTAAAACAGCAGCAGCTTTTGGTGCGATTTTTTCATCTACAACTGGCTTGATTTCTAAGTCTGGCTCGGCCTCCAACTCTTCTTCTTTGCGTTCTACTTTTGGAAGCACAACCTCTTCAACTGGTGGCGTAATCAATACTGCAGGTTCTGAATGCAAAGGCTTCTCTTCTTTCAATTTATTCGATGCCTCTTCTATCACTTCTAGATTCAATACAGCATCTTCTGTTTTCAACGAATTACCTTCTGTTAAGTCTAATCTTGGTTGTAGCACTTCAGGTTCTAGATCAACTTCAGGTGCAGCCTGATCGAATTTAGTGTCGTCAATTGAGGCAGATTTGGCAAAAACAGGCAACTTGAAAACAGGATTGAACCTCCAAATGAAATATGAAAATAAAGAAAGTGAGATGATGGAAAATGTACCCCACCAACCTATTACACCTTTCAACCAAGTAGAAGAAAACTTTCCTACAGCACCACCCCAATTAAAAGTGGCATTGGGCATGAAAAAAGAGGCACTCACACTAATTACGACTAGTCCCATTAATATGTACCTGATGTTGCGCGCAATAGAAAATACTTTTCTGCCAAACAACACATTCACACCAACTACAAAAAACAGGGAACAAAACAGAAAGGACGCTATACCAAATCCATATTCAAAAAAGATATAGGCTGTATAAGCACCTAAACTTCCTAACTGATTACTGATTTCAAGTTCATTGGGCATCAAAATCTTTGCCCCCATGTTGCGAACCTTGTCTTGATCTTCATTCCAAGTAAAGAGATAAGAAGCAAACGCAACGAATAGGAAAAAACTGAAGAACAACAATACTGAGCCTAGTATTTTATGGGTGCGCTCATCTTTAACCAGCGCTTTGATTTCAACAGATTCTTCTTTTTCTGCTATCAATACCTCTTCATCAGTTTTTTGCTTCGGAGGTTTCAATCGATTGGCCATTGTATGTACTACTAATTAGATAAGCAATCTCCTATTGGAGTTTTTCAAAATTACATTTTTATTTCTGTTGAATTTCAATTAGTTCTGAATTGTAGCGTCAATTTTCTGAGCTATTTGCAGTGTGCTTATTTGTCGATTTGCCAGGAATTGAAAACAACAACCACAACCATCCTAATATAAATAAAACACCACCCAAAGGTGTAACCAAATTAAACAACCCTAAGCTGGTATAGCCTGCAAAACTCAAAACCACCCTTGCATAGATGGATCCTGAGAAACAAAGAATACCAAAGAAAAACAGTTGCCCTGCTAACCACATTTTTTTATCATGGTACTGCTTGTACAAAAAGCCAGCAATAAAAATGGCAATAGCATGAATCATCTGGTAATAGGTAGCCGTCTGGTATCCCTCTAACAAAGAGGGTGTAAGCAGTTTTTTCAGCAAATGAGCACCAAAAGCACCTAAAGTAACAGCTATAGCCATTAGCAATGCTGCTGTTCTAAACATTCTTCTATGCATTTGTAATTTTTTGGATTAAGGTTGAAGGATCCATTACGTCATCAATGGTGAGTGTCGACATACTATAGTATGGATACCTCTCTTCAAGTTTCTTTTCTATAAACTGATACAATTCACCATCATTTAAATTGGCGATAAGCGGTCTCTTTGATTTCTCTTTACTCAAACGCATTGCTAATACAGCAACGGGCAAGTTCAACCAAACGGTAACGCCATTAGCGTTCATCCAATCCATGTTATCATGAAAGCATGGAGTTCCACCTCCTGTTGATATGATGCCAGCATATGTACTTGATACTGATTGTGAAAGTAATTGATGAGCTGCTTGTTGTAATGCCGCTGTTTCAATATTTCTAAATGAATCCTCTCCTTCAGTTCTAAAAATTTCAGAGATAGTCCTGTTTTGTTGCTCCTCTATCCAACCATCTAAATCTATAAATGGTAAATCTAGATGTTTAGCAAGCAGGTGCCCTTCGTGAGATTTGCCAGAACCCATGAAGCCGATGAGAAAAATCAATTTCGGATGTTGATCACTCATGAAAATGCATTGATGCCGGTAATATCCATTCCGGTAATAAGCAGATGTATATCGTGTGTTCCTTCGTAAGTAATTACACTTTCTAGATTCATCATATGGCGCATCACCGAATATTCATCAGTAATACCCATGCCACCTAGAATTTGTCTTGCATCTCTACATACGTCTTGTGCCATAGCACATGCATTTCGCTTACCCATACTCACTTGTGCAGGTGTTGCTTTGCCTTCGTCCATTAAAACAGCTAATCGCCAATTAAGAAGTTGTGCCTTTGTTATTTCAGTGAGCATCTCTGCTAATTTCTTTTGTTGCAGCTGGAAGCCAGCAATTGGTCTTCCAAATTGTGATCGTTCTTTTGCATAACGAAGTGCAGTATCATAACAATCCATAGCTAATCCAACTGCACCCCATGCAATACCGAACCTAGCTTTGGTGAGACAAGAAAGCGGCCCTTTCAATCCTTTTACACCAGGTAGAATATTTTCTTTAGGAATTTTTACATCCTCAAAAACCAACTCGCCCGTTGCAGATGCTCTTAAACTCCATTTCCCATGTATTTCTGGCGCTTTAAATCCTTCCATACCTTTTTCAACAATCACACCAACAACATCTCCCTGATCATCTTTTGCCCAAACTACTGCAACATCAGAAAAGGGTGCATTGCTGATCCACATCTTACTGCCATTCAAAATATAATGATCGCCATTACTTTTTATACGTGTTAGCATTCCAGCAGGATTACTGCCATGATCCGCTTCGGTCAGTCCAAAACAACCCAACCACTCTCCTGAAGCCAATTTGGGTAAATATTTATTTTTCTGCTCTTCACTTCCATACTTGTATATGGGATACATCACCAATGATCCTTGAACGCTTGCAGTCGACCTAACCCCACTATCGCCTCTCTCCAATTCTTGCATCATCAAACCATAACTGATATGATCCAATCCGCCTCCACCATATTGTGTTGCTACGGTAGGACCAAAACAACCCAAAGCACCCATCTCTTTCACAATATGAAATGGAAATTTAGCCTGCTGAGCTGCATCTTCAATAATTGGTGAAATAGATTGCTTTACGTAATCACGAACTGCTGATCGGATCATCAGGTGTTCTTCCGTTAACAAATCGTCTATATTAAAATAATCAGGCGACTCAAAAAGATCTTGACGTGGCATAGCATCAATTTCTACAAAATTAATCAAAAATGCTGCTTGTTTATTGGGTATTCCTTTAGCTATAAGTTAATATTGAAACGTAGAAAACTATGTTTAATTTAGCGTAAAATTAGTCGATGACACAGGTTTTAAATAACCATAGCATACAAGAGCAATTTGAGCTCATCCTAGCGGATGAGAACAAAATGCGTATGCATGAGTTTCTCAACAACCTGAATATCAGTGATGTTGCTTTATTGATTGAAGAATATGAGGAAAATGCAACAGAAATAGTAGCTGCTCTCTCCGTTCATCGTGCCGCTAGTACCTTTAAAATTCTTGAACTTAGCGCCCAAAAAACCATCATTCAAGACCTGCAGCCGCTTAAAACAGCAGCTTTATTGAATGAACTGCCAGCGGATGACCGTACTTCTTTTTTGGAGGAACTACCCACCAGCGTGGTTAGGGAATTGATCAAATTGCTCAACCCAGAAGAACGCAAAATCACTCTATCGCTTTTAGGTTACCCTGAGGACAGTGTGGGTCGATTGATGACGCCTGACTATATTGCTGTGCAAGCCGACTGGACCATCGCTGAGGTATTGGAGCATATCAGAGAAGTGGGACAAGAATCAGAGACTATCGATGTGATTTATGTGATCAACGATCAAGGTCAATTGGTAGACGACGTTAGGATCAGAGAATTTTTATTATCCCCTCCAGATAGATTGGTAAGTGAACTGACCGATGGCAGATATATCGAACTAAATGTATACGACGATCAGGAAAAAGCCAACCAAGTATTCAAAATGAATAACAGAGTGGCACTCCCAGTTGTAGACAACAATAACTTCCTTTTGGGTATTGTCACCATCGACGACGTACTTTGGGTTGCCAATGAAGAGTTCAGCGAAGACATGCAGAAGATGGGTGGTACAGAAGCTTTGGAAGAACCCTATTTGGAAATCTCTATTTTCAAGCTATTCAAAAAAAGAGTCGGTTGGTTAATTGTACTTTTCCTTGGAGAAATGTTGACTGCTACCGCCATGGCCAATTATGAACTGGCGCTCGACAAAGCACTTATTCTTTCCCTGTTTATCCCTTTGATTATCTCTAGCGGCGGTAATACAGGATCACAAGCCTCTTCACTGATTATACAAGCGCTAACGGTTGGCGAAGTGACTATAGCAGATTGGTGGAGTGTGATGAGAAGAGAAATTATTTCTGGCTTATTATTGGGTGCTGTATTGGGATTGATTGGATTTTTTAGAGTTGTCCTTTGGTCTCAAATCTTTCCCGAAGTATATGGCGCACATTATTTGTTGATTGCATCAGTGGTTGGTGTATCACTAATCGGTGTTGTACTGTTTGGCACGATATCAGGATCAATGCTACCTATTGCATTAAAAAAATTAGGTGCAGACCCTGCGGTATCATCTGCACCATTTGTAGCAACACTGGTTGACGTAACCGGTGTCATCATTTATTTTAATTGTGCTTACCTCTTCCTAAAAGGAACCATGCTCTAGTTAAATAGCCTGGTGATTAAATGGTTGCAATACCATCTCACTCACCACACCACTTGCAGGCTGCTGACACAAGAACCAAATTGAACGAGCAGCTTCCTCTTCCCTGATCATTTTATCTTTCTGCACTTTCAAATCAATAGTATCCCAGAACGGTGAATCCACACCTCCCAAAAACAAATTCGTAATTCTGATTTCAGTCCGCTTCAATTCTTCACGAATACTTTGCATCATTCCAACAATACCATATTTAGATGCAGAATAAGCAGCAGCTCCCGCCATTGGAACCTTCCCTAACACACCAGGAACATTTACAATCAACCCTTTTTTATTTTCCTTCATTGGAGCAAGAAAGGTTTTTACAAAAAGAAAAGCACCAACCAAATTGGTTTGCAACGACTGGTTGAATTCTGCCAAGCTTAGGTTGTCCATCGACTTAATAATTCCAATACCAGCTAGATTGACCAAAATATCTGGAGTTCCCATTTCTTGTGCCACTTTTGCCCCAAGTTGTAGCATAGCTGACTCATCAGCTATATCCAAGGCCAATGCATGTGTTGACCTCAAGCCTAAGTCATTAACCAAAGCATCTAATTTAGCTTGGCTCCTACCAGTAACGAAAACCTCCGCCCCACTCTGGTGCAACATTTTTACCAATTGTCTACCTATACCACCTGTAGCACCTGCAACCACAATTTTCTTTGCTGTCAGCTTTTCCATTTCAATACTTTTTTTCATAAACATTCAAGCAGAAAAATTGTTTTGCAAACATGACCATTAGCTTGATATTTCCCCACCAACTTTTCCACCAACATCCCGCAATAAAGGAAAATGAGCCTGTCTATTTGATTGAAGAAGAACTTTTTTTCAAACAATTCAAGTTTCACAAACAAAAGATCATCCTTCACAAAGCAAGCATGTTTGCCTACGCATCAACTTTAAGAGCTGAAGGATTTGAAGTGAAGTACATAGCAGCACATGAAGGTCAGTCCAACTTAGAAAAGCTATTTAGTCATTTAAAAGCCATTGGTACAAAACAAATCAGGTCTTGTTTTCCTAGCGACGAATGGTTGAAAAAACATGTTGATACTGCTGCTCACAAAAATAGTATAGAAATCCAGTGGATAGAAGGTCCAGATTTCTTAACCAGTCGAGATGAAATCAACACCTTTTTCAAAGGGAAAAAACATTACCACCAAACCGACTTCTACATCTACCAAAGAAAGAAATTGGGCATTCTTCTTGATCACAAAGGTTCACCTATTGGAGGAAAATGGACCTATGATGCAGAGAATCGAAAAAAACTTCCCAAGCAAATAAACATACCTCAACCAGTATTTCCTCAAGCTGATGAACACCTTAAAAAAGCATTTAAAGAAGTAGAAGTACATTATGCTGATTTACCAGGAGATGCTACATTTAAAAACAATATTTTTCCATGGGCATGGACAAGACAACAAGCACTCAATAATCTAGCTGCATTTTTACAACACCGCTTCTTTCAATTTGGGGAATACGAAGATGCAATTGCAAGAGATGAACATTTTATTTTTCATAGTTTACTATCTCCTTCAATCAACATAGGGCTTATCACACCAAAAGAAATTGTAGACACCGCTTTGGCATTTGCCGAAAAACACAATGTACCCTTAAATGCGACAGAAGGTTTTATCCGGCAAATCATAGGTTGGAGAGAATTCATGCGCGCCACCTACTTGTTAAATGGCAGTTATCAAAGGACAAGAAATTACTGGGGATTTAACCGAAAAATTCCAAACTCCTTTTATACAGGCACCACAGGAATTGAGCCAATAGACCAGACAATAAAAAAAGTATTGCAAACGGGCTATGCACACCACATTGAACGCTTAATGATTTTGGGTAATTTTTTCCTGCTTTGCGAGTTTGACCCTGATGAAGTGTACCGATGGTTCATGGAACTATTCATTGATGCATACGACTGGGTAATGGTACCCAATGTTTACAGCATGACTCAATTTGCTGATGGCGGAACGCTTACAACAAAACCATATATCAGTGGCAGCAATTACCTCTTTAAAATGAGCGACTATAAAAAAGAGAAAGAGGTGAACCACAACACTTGGCATTACATATGGGATAGTCTATTTTGGCATTTTATGGACAAACAAAGAAGCTTTTTCTTAAGCAATCCCAGACTAGGCATGCTGGTACATACATTTGATAAAATGCCAGATCAAAAACAAAAAGACCATATTGAATGTGCGAAAGCATTTCTTAAAAAACTGGATACTGAACTGGAAACTGTAACTTAGCCTATCGAAATAAATCCTTAAAATGAAAATCAGTTCCATAGCACTATACCGACTAACCATTCCGATGGAACCCTTTGTTATTGCGACAGAAACCTGTTATGCAGCAGAAAACATCTACCTCCAAATGCATACAGATGAGGGCATAACCGGCATAGGTGAATGTAGTCCATTTCCCATGCTTGTAGGAGAAACGCAAGACACCTGTTTCTATGTAGGAAAAGATTTGGCCAAGCTGTTAATTGGAAAAAATCCACTGCAAATAGAAGACCGTCTTCGTGAATTAGATGCCTACATCGCTTTCAATAAAACGATTAAAAGTGCTTTTGATATGGCCATGCATGATATAGCAGCCAAAAAAGCAGGACTACCGCTATATGCCTTTTTAGGAGGTAAGAAAAAGGTTATACAAACTGATCTTACAATTGGGATTAGCACACCAGATGATATGGCCAAAACAGCAATTCAGTTTGTTGAACAAGGTGTAAAAGTAATCAAAGTAAAACTTGGCAAAAATGGTGAAGAAGACATTACCAGAATACAAAAAATAAGAGCCGCCGTTGGTCCAACTATACAACTGAGAGCTGATGCTAACCAAGGATGGGACTTCAATACAGCAATAAACACACTGAATGCAATAGCCAAATATGATGTTCAATTTTGCGAACAGCCCATGCACAAAAGATATGACCATCTCTTACCAGAATTAAAATCGAGGGTTAGTGTTCCTATCATGGCAGATGAAAGTGTATTTGATCATTATGATGCAGAACGTTTAATCAACAACAACAGTTGTGATTATATTAATATAAAACTGGCAAAATCAGGTGGCATACTTGAAGCTCAAAAAATTGCTGATACTGCTGCCAAATATAACATGCCTTGCATGTTAGGCGGAATGGTTGAAAGTCGACTAGCCCTTACAGCTAAAGTACATTTGGCCATGTCGCACAACAACCTGCATTTTTATGACCTCGACACTTGTCTACTTGGACATCTTACAGATCCAGTACTCAACGGGGCCAGATACAACAATTACTATTTAGAATTAGATGATGTGCCTGGTATTGGAGCTGATATAGATCCTGCATTTATTGCCAATGCTGAAAAAATTGTGATTTAAACTTCTTTTATGATACAGAAAAAATCTTCAGATTCGAAAGTGAATATGTCGGAGTTGGTTTTACCCAACGATACCAATTTCTATGGCAACTTAATGGGAGGCCGACTCATGTACTGGATGGATATTGCAGGCGCCATTGCGGCAGGAAAACATTGTAATGTTACTTGCGTAACTGTTTCTGTGGACAATATCTCTTTTGATGCAGCAATTAAACTTGGACATGTAGTACATATTGAAGCCCAGGTTTCAAGAGCCTTTAAAACTTCAATGGAAATTCACATCAAAGTTTGGGGTGAAGACTTAACACAACAATACAAATACAAAAGCAACGAAGCATACCTCACATTTGTAGCAATCGACTCAAATGGTAAACCAAGACCTGTTCCTGAGGTGATTCCTGATAACGAAGAAGAAAAGAGAATTTATGATGGTGCATTAAGAAGAAGGCAGCTTCGTTTAATTCTAGCCAAGAAAATGAAGCCAGAAGAAGCTACAGAATTGAAAGCGTTATTTATACATGATTAAGTTTAAGCAGGACTAACCTCATGATGGTGCTTGCCTCTCATCATGAATTTTTTACTTTGCTCGATAGCATCCATAATCTGATCTAGAATTTCATCAATGCTCAGTGCTGGATCAAACTGCATGGGTTCTTTAAATTGAACGGATAAGACTGTACCCTTTTTCTTGAATCTCAAACCCTTTCGATTAAATGCTCGCCAGAAGCCGTTGATTACAACAGGAACCACTACAGGGTTCATTTCCTTTACTATATGAGCAGTCCCTTTTCTACCTGGCGCAAAAGGTTTAGTTGTTCCTTGAGGGAAGGTAATGACCCATCGCTTTTTTAGCGCTTCATATATTTTAGTATAGTCATTAGCATCAACATCTCTTTTTATATCCTTACCCCCCGCTCTCCAAGTCCTTTTGATGGTTATGGCACCAGCAAGTGTAAACAATTTTGTGAGCAGGTTATCTTTCATGGTTTCCTCTGCAGCAACAAAATTCACATTAACAAAAGGGTTCAACAAATAATAAGGAAGCCCAAGCTTGTTATTTTTTCTCCATTTAAATGCACAAAAAATATGGAGAAAAGCCATGACATCAGCAAAATAGGTCTGATGGTTGCTGACGAACAATACATTTTGTTTAGGCAATTGTTTTAAATACTCAGTGCCAGTTATTTTGATTTTGTTCACGATGGCTAGTCCCGGATAAGTTAACAAACCCACTACTGCATAAAACAGTTTTCTAACCAGCTTCACTTTCTTTAATTGATCCACCAACATGCTGTCAAGTTAAGGATAAAATCAATTCAGCATACATTTTGATTGATATGATGTATTATTGAGTAAATTTTGATTATGCTTACCACGACTGCCATTTTTGATATGGATGGATTGTTAATTGACTCTGAACCATTGTGGTATGAAGCAGCCTTAGAGAGTTTAGCTAAATTCAAGATCCACATTAACCACCAAGAATACTACTCTTCTACAGGATTAAGGACCAAAGAGTTTCTAGAATATTGGTTGGGGAAATTCAATGTTGATCTTTCTCACATAGCGGAAACGGAATTAGACATTACCAAAAGAGTAATCAATAAAGTTTTTGAAAAAGGAGAAATGATGCCTGGTGTAAAAAGCGCAATTCAACTTGCTCAACAACATCAACTAAAAATTGGATTAGCCAGCTCTTCACCTTTGTCTTTAATAAATGCAGTATTAGAAAAAACACAACTAGCAGATATGTTTACTGTTACATGTTCTGCTGAACATCTTCCCTACGGTAAACCACATCCACAAGTATTTATTGATTGCGCTAATGCTTTGGAGAGTAAACCTATTGAATGTATTTGTTTTGAAGATTCTTTCAATGGACTATTAGCAGCAAAAGCAGCAAGAATGAAATGCATAGTCGTTCCACATCCTGAGCAATTGCACGCAGAGAAATGGAATATTGCAGAACTAAAGCTATCAAGCTTAAACGACCTGCAGACTGAAAACTTTAGTGCACTGTTGTAGCATAAAAAAAGCCCCAATAAAAATTGGGGCTTTGTATTTTATGAAAGAGGTGATTACTCTCCGCCTTCCATTTTCTTTTTAAGTTCAGCAAGTACGCCAAGATCTCCAAGTGTTGATTTCTCAACCTTGTTTTGAATGTCCTTCACAGCCTTTTTAGTTTTAGCTGCGTCAGCTTTCTTCTCTTTAACTACTGCTTCTTTTTCTTCAGCAATCACTTGCTCCCAGATACGTGCATGACTCAACACGATTCTCTTTTCGTTACGATCAAATTCAATCACAACAAATTGAGCAGTTTCATCAGCGCCAACTGTTTTACCATCTTCTTTTGCAAGATGACGAGCAGGTGCGAAACCTTCAAGACCGTAAGGCAACTGTACTACAGCACCTTTATCGTCTTTCTTAATCACAGTTCCCTCATGTGTAGAACCGATTGCGAAAGTTTCTTGAAGTGCATTCCAAGGATCTTCTTCTAACTGCTTGTGTCCAAGCTGTAGCTTTCTGTTTTCCTTGTCGATGTTCAAAATCATCACATCAATCTGGCTACCAGACTTAGTGAACTCAGAAGGATGGTTGAAACGCTTCAACCAGCTAAGATCACTGATGTGGATCATACCACCGATACCAGGCTGTAATTCAACAAATACGCCGTATGGAGTAATGTTCTTCACAAGACCCAAGTGACGACTGCCAACTGGGAACTTGTCTTCAATTTCACTCCATGGATCAGATGAAAGTTGCTTGATAGAAAGACTCATCTTTCTACTATCCTTGTCTAAAGTAACCACCTTAGCTTCGTATTCATCACCTAACTTGAAGAACTCTTTTGCATTAACAGGAGTGTTAGCCCATGTAATTTCACTTACGTGAACTAGACCTTCAACACCAGGAGTGATTTCCAAGAAAGCTCCGTAATCTTCAATATTTACAACCTTACCTTTTACGTTTGCACCTTCAACGATGTCAGTTGAAAGAGTATCCCAAGGATGAGCAGTCAACTGCTTCAAACCTAGGCTGATTCTTCTCTTCTCATCATCGAAATCAAGTACAACCACATTCAACTTTTGGTCGAGTTTCAACACCTCTGCAGGGTGGTTGATTCTTCCCCAACTGATATCTGTGATATAAAGCAAACCATCTACGCCACCAAGATCAAGGAATGCTCCAAAATCAGTGATGTTTTTGATGGTACCTTCAAGCACCTGACCTTTCTCCAATTTACCCATGATTTCAGCACGCTGCGCTTCAATGTCGCTTTCAATAAGCGCTTTGTGAGACACAACCGCGTTCTTGATCATTTCATTGATCTTAACAACTTTGAACTCCATGGTCTTACCAACAAACTGATCGTAATCAGTTACAGGCTTAACGTCAATTTGTGAACCTGGCAAGAAAGTCTCCATACCAAGAATGTCCACAATAAGACCACCTTTTGTTTTGCTGGTAACATAACCAGTAACCACTTCACCAGTCTTGTGCATTTCAACGATACGCTCCCATGCACGTGTGATACGCGCCTGCTTGCGGCTCAAATGCAAATGACCTTCCCTGTCTTCTTTCTCCACAACCATTACTTCCACAACATCACCAGTTTTCAAACCTTGAAGATCTCTGAATTCGTTCAACGAAACAAGACCATCACTCTTGAAACCAATGTTGATCACTACGTCGGTTTTGGTAAGGCCTACTACAGTACCATGTACCATTTCACCGTCGGTGATTTGTTTGAATGTGCCTTCATAAGCGGCATCAAATTTTTGCTGCTCCTCGCTGTTGTAGCGGGATACATTTCTTTTGTCTACGCTCCAATCGAAATCATCGTGTGCGCTGACTGCTGGGCTGTTTAGTGTTTTGTTTTCTTCCACTATTATTGTCCTCCTTTTGTTTGTATTTCAAGCTGTTTTGTCAGCCTGATTTGGGGACGGCAAAGGTAGCGCAAATACTGATTCCTTGCCAGAAAAAAGGGGGATTTTTGGCTTAAAAACCAGGCAAAAACCTTGATTTTAGCTCGAAAAAGACCAAAGGGTCCCTAAACGGCCATTTTTTTAAGGGCTGAAGCGAGTTTATCGAGGTCTTTTAAGGAGGTATACACGTTGGGTGTAACCCTAACCCCATGAATATTTTCCCAATTGATTGCTACCGTATGGATCTTGTGCTTATTAAACAACTCACCTGATATTTCTTCGGGCTTCTTGCCTTCAATGGCAACACTTGCAATGGCACAAGCAAGAGAAGGCGACTTAGGTTGATTAAAACTGACTTTGGGTAAGTGCTTGATTTGATCTACCCAATAGTCTTTTAAAAACCTCAAACGTTCTTCTTTGCGTTTGTTTCCCATCACATCATGAAAATCAACTGCAGCTCCTATAGCCATCTCTGATGCAAATGATCTTGTTCCCAATGATTCAAATTTTCGAATATCAGTTCCGTCTGGTTCATTGTTAGAAAGCAATGCCCACACATTTTTAATTTTATCTTTCTTGATATACAACAACCCACTTCCAAAAGGAGCACTCAACCATTTGTGTAAAGACGCAGCATAATAATCACATCCTAAATCAGGAATTTTAAAATCAAAATGTGCTAAGGTATGAGCCCCATCAGCAATCACTTCAATTCCTCTAGCATGTGCTGCATCTGCAATTTTTCTAACCGGCATAATCTGACCAGTCCAGTTGATCAGATGTGTAACCATCACAACTTTAGTCTTGGCAGTAAATGCTTTGGTATAAAATGCTGCAATTTCATCTTCATTCTCCATCGGCAATGGAAGATCTAACCAAACCAACTTGATACCATCTCTTTTTTCACGCTGCTTCCATGCATTGATCATGTTAGGATAATCTTGCTTGGTCAACACCACCTCATCACCTGCTTTTAAATTCAATCCAAAAATCACAGTATTCAAACCCTCTGTGGAATTTCTGTTTATTGCAACTTCTTCTTTATCACAACCACATAGCAAAGCAAGCTTTTCCCTCAAAGGTTCTCTACCTTGATCAAGTATTTGCCACATGTAATAAGATGGCGCTTCATTTGCATATTGGTAATAACGAATATGCGCATCTTGCACTACTTTGGGTTGTGGTGCAACACCTCCATTGTTAAGGTTGATGATATTCGGGCTCACCGTATACGCTTCACGAATCCATGCCCAAAAATCTTCATCATTCATTTGAGCTGGTGAAGCATCCACAGCTTTTTTAATTTCTTCGGCTGATTTTCCAAACGCAGGATTGGCTGCATACAAAAAAGGCAATGTGGTTGCAGCACCTGAAAAAAGACGAATAAAATTTCTGCGGGTATTGTTAGACATGTTGCAAGCGTTGGTTGTACTCCTAAGTTATGGAATTCGCAACAATCCACCCACTGGTCCATGCATGCTGAAAATTATACCCCCCTGTTATACCATCCACATCCATCACTTCACCAGCGAAGTAGAGGCCTTTGATTTTTTTACTTTCCATGGTATTGGCTTCAATCTCTTGTAGGGAAATACCACCTGCTGTCACAAACTCCTCTTTAAAGGTTGTCTTGCCTTTCGCTTGATAAAGATCATTGCAAAGTGTTTTAGAAAGCGCAACCAATTGCACATGTGTTAATTCACCCCAATGCGTTGCTGCATCAATACCAGACCTCTGTAAGAGATAAACCCATAAACGTGATACTATACCGGACAATGGCTTAGAACTGACCAAACCTTTTGTAAACTGTTTAGCTGATTTCAAATAATCCAAGGCTGCACTTTCATGGTACTCAGGGAACCAATTGACAACAACATCAAATGTATATTCAAGCTCATGCAATTCACGGGCACAACGAGAAGATAATTTTAAAACAGCTGGGCCACTTAAACCCCAATGGGTAATCAAGACCGGACCTTCTTCAGCGGCTTTCAATACAGGTATTTTCACTACCGCATGTTTAACTGCGATGCCCATCAATTCATGAAGACGTTTATCCGGAATATTAAAAGTAAACAGAGAAGGAACCGGTGTTGAAACTGTATGCCCTAATGCAGTCAGCCAATCGAATCCCGACAACTTAGGATACCCCCCTGTTGCAACAACAACAACATCAGCCGTCAGTTTTTCTTCCCCGCCATTTTCTTTTTTGATGTTCAACTCAAACTGCGTGTTGTTGTGTTGAATTACAGCAACATCAGTATTTGTTTTAATAGTTACATTGTATTGTTCTGCCTCACGAAGCAAGCAATCGATAATAGTTTGTGAACTATTGGTTACCGGAAAAAAACGACCATCTTCTTCTACTTTTAACTTCACCCCTCTTTCTTCAAACCATTGTACTGTGTCGTTGGGTGAAAAATGATGCAATGTTTTCTTCAATAAACGCATACCTCTTGGATACGCATGCAACATGTCTGCAACCTCATCTGATTGATGTGTAACATTGCATCTGCCTCCACCACTCACTTTTACTTTTGAAAGCAATTTTGAAGACTTCTCCAACAGCATTACCTCAAGATGTGGATGCAATCTTGCCGCATTCACTGCGCAAAAAAAACCTGATGCACCTCCACCAATAACAATTAGTTTTTTACGCATCATTTTCCAAGCAACATGATTGATGCAAAAATTTCTAACCCATCCCAAAGGTTTTGAATTCGGATATTTTCATTTTCAGCATGCTGATTATTATC
>JACCEB010248670.1_pt1 | contig 17310 bp, 17 predicted proteins | sample 7454761 | NCBI WGS metagenome assembly JACCEB01 (sample SAMN15323454, study PRJNA562643) | freshwater metagenome | isolation source: river surface water | place: USA:Blue River Watershed | collected 2017-08-18 | reverse complement strand
TATTTGAAATCGGAGGAAAAAATAAAACAAAAAAACAAATTGCAAACTTGGAAAATGCTTATGTTGTAAATGATGAAATCGAATATGGGTTTAACAACAATATCCCCTTATGGCTATTTGGTTTTTTGTATTGATGTTTTGAAAAATTAATTACTTATGGGATTAAATTTAATTAAAAAAACCATCTATAAGATGGTTTTGTAATTAGCTAGCAACATATGTGTTTTCACCAGTAGCATGAATGCTGGCTCCATTAGTTTCCTCTAATGATAATTCTTTAATTTCCGGAGTTTTCCATTCTTTTTTCATGATAATTTTTTAAATAAATATAAATATATTTTAAGTAAAAATAGACATTTATGATATAAATTCCAAAACTCAAGCTAATTAATTTTATGAAAATTTAAATATTTTTTTTGTTAATTTCATTCAAACAATAAATCACTGTTGTTGTTGTATAAATAGCATTAATATCCAGTTGGTCCCATTGATTGGTTGAGCTATTTTTCATTTCATCTTTTGGCATCGGTACTAATAAATTTGCAGATGGAGTAAAGCTTCCATTTAAATTTTGATTGCGTAATAATTCTTTTATATCGTCACTAACATCTGTTTTTAACAACTTATGTTTTAGTAATAAATAAATAGATAAATCGAAACTGTTATTAGAATTTGGTTTTGGAATGCTTATGAATTGAGATGTTAAATTATTTATTCTAATATTTGTTATTTCGTTATTTATTACTAAAGCTTCGTATGCTAACCAAATAGTATATAAATCGCTTGACCACCAATAGCTTTTAAGTGATTTATTATTATCTAAAATATTACAAATGTATTGTAAGCAATCCGAATCGAAATAGGCAGCATTTGCTGTAACACAATCGTGACTTTTTGTCCAACCTAAATTTTGTTCAGGGATATTTAATTGTATATAATTTAAAATCTCAGTTGCATTTTGAGGATATGTTCCTAAGCCTAAATCTTGGTTTTTATATTGATTTAAAACAGTTTTATTGATTTCTTTGTTTTTAAGAAATTTAAACTTTAAAAACCATGTTGTACTATCAGAATCTGACGGTACACTTTTATTATATCCTAATCCTTTATTTTCCCTCCATCTTTTATTTAATTTTTCTTCAGCTTTTTGATATAGAATGTTATGATCAAAATTCTTATCTACTTGATATAATAGTGTGATAACAAAAGCTGTAATCCATTCGGATCCATATCCTGCAGGTAAATTATAATCTCTCCAAAATCCATCTTGATTTTGATTTTTACAAATATAATTTAAGCCATTTTGAATTGCTAAATTAAGATCAAATTTTGGGTTTGATAGTTTATTTTTAGTTGGATTAAATTCATGTGTTTGCCCAACACCTAAATATAATTTAGCATCAGTTTTTTGATTTGTAATTGTAATTTTTATATGACTTACCAATTGTTTTAATAGCGGAAAATCATTAGGGTAATTTATTAGGTTGTCTACTATTAAATCTTGATGGAAATCAATATTTTGTGGTGTCCATTTTTTATTCCAATGGTTTAAAAAATCAAATTGGGTGTGCCATAAATTTAATTCAATCAATTTTTGTTTAATAATTTGCCATCTGTAATCAATATCGGGCTGTTTTTCGATAAAAACTTCTAATCCAATTTTATCTAATACTTTGTTTTCCATTAAATCAAAAGATAAAATTACCTTATCGGAGTTTGAAGTAGTAAAATTTGCCCAATAATCTAATTCTGCATATTTTCCTTCCCAAGCTAATGATTTTAAAAAAGGTATAAAATCGCTTTGGTATAAACCATTTATATTTATTCTAATCATTTGTTCCGGTCGCGACAACATGAATCCTATGTAATTGATAGAGGAATAGTTAGGGATTAAAGATTCTATTTTTTTGATAGTGTCTATGAATTTCGAAGATTTTTCTTTGGGAAATAATGAATCAAATATTTCAGAGAATATATCTGTTTTCAAAGATAATTCCTTATTTACTTTTACGAAAAATGATGGTAAGTTAAAATCTTCTCTTTTAGAGTAGTCAAACTCTAAAAAAATACCAGAAATTGCAGCGTATTCGTTATTTTTTATCCATTTCGCTATAAAAACACGAAGATATTGCCATTTAATATCTATTTTTTCTTGGATAGTTAACCATTGAAGTAATTTGTATTTATAAAAATCAGATTTGATATTTAAGTGGAAATCAATTTTTTCATCTCCATTTGTTGGAATTTCAAAAGCTAATCTTTCGCATTGCGGAATATTTTTAGCTTTATCCATGAATTTCATGAAATAATCATGATGATTATTGAAATCATCCTTGATTAATGTTAAAAAAAACTGATTTAACGTTAAATTTTGATTGTAACTTTCCAATTTTACTTATTTTTACAGTATGTCGGTAATTTCAGCTTATAAATTTATAACCTTAGTTCGATCTTCTGAAATAGATTTACCAGAAGATTGTATTGAGATTAATGATTTAATTAAAATTGCCGAAAATAAAGGGTTTGTATTTACTAAAAAGGATTTACAAAATGCCTTTGTGCAAAACTATAATTTTAAAAGAATTTCGCAACAAATTTTATCAAGAAAAAATAATGTTGATAAAATATCTTAGGATGTTTATTGTAAATTTCTAATTTTCAGAATCATTTATTAAATACAAGTTTTGTAAACATCTTGTTCGAATAGTATCTTCCCACAAAATCTCATTATTTTTCATCTTCCAATTTGGAAAAACTTGAAAAAGTTTTTTTAAAGCAATTTCTGTTTCTTTCAACGCTAAAAATGCTCCAATGCAATAATGTACACCCGAACCAAATGAAATGTTAGGGTTAAATGCTCTATTTAAAACAAATTCGTGGTTGTTTTCAAATATTTTATCATCTCTATTTGCAGCCGAAATAAAAAAATTTACTTTATTTCCTTTAGTAAATTTAAATCCTTTGTATTCAAAATCATTTCTAACGAATTTTGTGATATACAAATTAGGTGGTTCTAAACGTAAAACCTCTTGCATTCCTTTATTAATGTTGTCTTCAGTTAAAGATATTTTGTTTTTTAAAAAATAATACACACAACTTCCTATAAAAGCCTGTGTAGTTACTTGTCCTGCCATGATTAGTAAAGCGCTATTGCTAATAAATTCATCTTCAGATATCTCATTTTCAGATGTTTTATATCTTAAATAGTGTAATAAGCCGTCGTTGGATATTAATGCTGGATTGTCAAAAATTTCCTTAGCTTTTTTAGCCCAAAGCATTTTGCTTTCAATACCTTTCTTTTTTTCTTCAACAGAAGCATTGATACTCATGGAATTTAATAAATCATCAGATAATTCGCTTAAATAATCGCCATCATTACCTTTGTAACCCATTAAATACAAAATGACATTGGTAGTAAATGGTTTACAAAAATCATTTATAAGCTCAATTTCTTCATTATTTTTTAATTCATCAGTTAATTTATTGCAAATTGTTTCAATTGCAATAGTTAAATCCTCTATTGCTGTTTTTCTGAATGCTTTTAAGAATAATTTTTTTAATCGAGTATGTTCTGGTGGATTTTTAAAAGCTAAAGTTTTTAAATTAAACTGTTTGGATTTTTCGAATTGTAAAACTAAACTATGTTTATCTTTTTTATCCATTAAACTAAACCACGATTCATCTTCTTTTTTTACATTGGTTAAAAAACCAATTTCCTCTCTTTTTAGTATCTCTTCACATTCTTTATAACCAGTAATCAAAATCGAATTATCGCTATAAAGAAAAATTGGATTTGTTTTTCTGAGTTCATCTAAATAAGGATGAGGGTTTTGGATGAAATTTTTATCCTTAAGATTTATGTTCATTTTTTTGTTTTTTAACTTACAAAATCTCCAATAAAGTATTTACAAAATTATCAATTTCGGATTTTTGAGTGTATCGGCTAAAGGAAATACGGATGCTGGGGTTTTGTGGTTTGTGGAAAATTTCGTTGATAACGTAACTTCCCTGTAAACTTCCAGATGAGCAAGCGCTGCCTCCTGATACGTATATGTTTTTTAAATCTAACTGAAACAACAATGTGTTTAATTGTTTATTGCTAGGTAGTTGTATGTTTAAAATAGAGTTGGAACTAATTTGTAAGGGCGATTGAATTTTTATTTGGGGGATTTTATTTTGAAGTTGCTCCAAACAATATTTTTTAATTTCGGCAATATGATTTTCGTTGTTTTCCAAATTTTCGTAAGCCAATTCTATGGCTTTAGTTAGTCCTATGATGCCTGCAATAAATTCGGTTCCTGGATTGATGCTTCTTTCTTGGTTTCCTCCAAAAAACAAAGGTTTTAAGGTAGAATTTTGATTGATGTACAAAAAACCAACACCCTTGGGTCCATGAATTTTATGTGCACTACAGGTTATAAAATCTATACCAGCAGTACTTAAATCATAGGTTTTATGTCCGATAGATTGAACCGTATCGCTATGAAAAAAAATATGTGTTTTATTTTTTACCCATTCTCCAATGGTAAAAATATCATTCACAATACCTAGTTCATTATTAATATGCATGATACTAATTAAAGTAGGAGAGGTGGAGTTTTCGATTAAAGTATGTAAATCATTCATGTCGATAGTACCATCTTCCAAATGTTTTACATAACAAATTTCGATATTACTTAATTTCTCGATACAATTTTTTACAGCAGAATGTTCGATTTTACTCGTTATAATTCTTTGAATTCCAAAGCTTTCTATCGATCCAAAAATTGCTAAGTTATCTGCAAAAGTACCACCAGAAGTAAAAATAATTTCGGCAGGTTTAGATTTAAAAATTTGCGCAATTTTTTTTCTACAATGCTCAATACTAGCTTTGGATTTTCTTCCTAAAGCATGCGTTGAGGACGGATTACCAAAATCATTTTGCATAGATAACACCATAGCCTCAATAACCTCAGGAGCCATTGGTGAAGTAGCAGCATTATCTAAGTAAATTTTAGTCATTTTATTAAGCCTTTTGAGCTGTAATTTCTAAAATATCTTCAATAATTTGTTTGGCCAAATCGTTTGCTTTTTGTTCGTTTTCACTTTCGGAGTAAATACGAATAATGGGTTCTGTATTAGATTTACGCAAATGCACCCATTCCTTTTCAAAATCAATTTTAACACCATCCACAGTATTAATATTTTCGTTTTGGTATTTTTTAGCCATGCTAGCCAAAACCAAATCTACATCAATATCTGGAGTTAATTCAATTTTATTTTTTGAAATAAAATATTGAGGGTATGAAGCACGTAAAGCACTAGCACTCAATTTTTTTTCTGCCATTAAAGATAAAAACAAAGCTATACCTATTAAAGCATCTCTACCATAATGAGTATCGGGAAAAATAATACCACCATTACCTTCACCACCAATAACAGCGTTTACCTCTTTCATTTTTTCAACCACATTTACCTCACCTACCGCAGCAGGGAAGTATTCGCCACCATGTTTTACTGTTACATCACGTAAAGCTCTAGTGCTAGACAAATTACTAACGGTATTGCCTTTTTTCTTGCTCAAAATATAATCAGCAACAGCCACCAAAGTATATTCTTCGCCAAACATAGTACCATCTTCACAAACCATTGCTAACCTATCTACATCAGGGTCCACTACAAAACCAATATCAGCACCTTCTTTTTTAATTAATTGTGCAATATCTTGAAGATGCTCTGGTAATGGCTCGGGATTATGCGGGAAATCTCCATTTGGAGTATCAAATAATGGTAAGATTTGATTAACACCTAAAGCTTTTAAAAGTTCAGGTAAAACAATCCCTCCAGTAGAATTTACTGCATCAAAAGCAACTTTAAAATTTGCTTTTTGTATAGCATCTTTATTTACCAAAGGGTGCGCAATTACTTGCTGAATATGTTTTGAAATATAAGTTTCATCTTTTGTGATTGTACCTAAATCGTCCACTTGTACAAAAGAATAACTACCCTCATCTGCTATTTTTAAAATGGTTTCACCCTCTGCTCCCGAAATAAATTCACCTTTATGATTCAATAATTTTAATGCATTCCATTGTTTTGGATTGTGTGATGCGGTTAAAATTATTCCACCTTGAGCCTTCTCCAATGGAACAGCAACTTCTACAGTTGGGGTGGTAGATAAACCAATATTTACAACATCAATTCCTAAGGCAATTAATGTTGAACTTACTATGTTTTCAACCATTTCACCACTCATTCTGGCGTCTCTACCAATCACAACTTTTACTTTACTATGGTTTTGTTTTAACCAAAAACCGTAAGCTGCAGTAAATTTAACGATATCCAACGGACTTAAACCTTCTCCAGGTTTGCCGCCAATTGTACCTCTTATACCCGAAATTGATTTTATTAAGGTCATTAACGATTCTTATTAAGTATTTAACCTCAAATTAATACATTTTTTATGGATTAAAAAAATCAAATTTCTTAAATAAAACTTAATTAACAGATTTATAAACACTTAGCGAATTCATAATATTTTAAGCAAAAAAATGTGGAAAACAATTATGTCAAAAACTTGTAATTTTAAAAATAAAGTGCAAGATTTGAATATAGAATTAAAAATGCTGGGCTTATGGATTTTTTGGATGATTTTGATGACGAAATTTATGCAAATGTTGTAAAAAAGTACGAAGAAGCCACTGCAGCTAATCAGGCTTTTTACTTTGATAGAGAGGAATATCAGGAATTAATAGAGTATTATCTAGGGCAAACTAATATCGAAAAAGCAGAATCAGCTTTATCTCATGCTTTGTTGCAACATCCTTATAGTATTGATATTAAGGTTACTCAGGCTAAAATTTGGTTAACTAAAGGTAAGTTAACTGCTGCATTAAAGTTGTTGGATGATTTAGAAATGGTAGAGGCAAGTAACCCTGAGTTATTAATTACTAAAGGAAATGTTTTAAGTAGGTTAAAACAAAGTGAAAAAGCTATTCAGTATTTAAAAAAGGCTTTGATATACAGTGAGTTTAAGGAAGATGTGTATTGGATGTTGGCAATGGAATATCAGCAAAATTTAAATTACGAAACTGCGATAGTTTATCATAAAAAAGCATTAAAGGAGAATCCGGATAACGAAATGGTTTTGTCTGAGATAGGTTTGTGTTTTGAGTGTTTAGGTAATCATCAGGAAGCCATAGATTTTTATAATAATTACCTAGATAATAACCCATATAGTGAGATAGCATGGTATAATATTGCTATTATTTATACCAATATGGAGGAAATGGAAAAAGCTATTGCAGCTTATGATTATTGTATTATTATAAATCCTCAATATTCACCATCAGCATTTTTTAACAAAGCTAGTTTATTGGCAATACAGGGAAAGTACGAAGAAGCTATTGAAACTTTTAAAGAATCTTTTAAATACGAGGAAGCAAACACTATTTCATATTGCCAGTTGGGCGAGTGTTTTGAAAAAATACAGGATTATACTACTGCAATAGAATATTACCAAAAAGGTGTTGAAGCAGATCAGCAAAATCCTGATGCTTGGTTGGGCTTGGCAATTTGTTTTAATCATTTAAAAGAGCATCAAAAAGCTTATGTAGCTATAAATACTGCTTTAAATTTAGATAGTGAAGATGTGGATTTGTATTATGCAAAAAGCGAAATTGAAGAAAGCTTAGGAGATATAGAAAGTGCAGTTGAAAGTATGCGAATTGCAATGGAGTTGGATGGTGACGATATTGAATTGAAATTGGATTATTTAGAAATGTTGCGTAGAAATTTTGAATTAATTGAAGTACTAAAAACAGTAGAGTTTTTTTTAGAAGAACATAAAAATGAAAAACTATTGTACTTTAAGGTTGCAGTATTGTTAGAAATGAATAAATTTGCAACTGCTTATCATTTGTTCGAAAGAGCTTTGGCTAACGATTATGATAACCACACTTTGCTTTTTAGTTTTTTTAATGAAGCAAAAAATGATCAAAATATTTTAGAATTAATAGATTTGTACAAAAAAAGTTAATGTTATGAAGGAGTTATCTGTAAAAGAATTAAAAGCAAAATTGGATGGTGGCGAAAATATTCAGCTGATTGATGTTAGAGAACAACATGAAGTGGAAATTTGTAGTTTTGATAATGCTATCCATATTCCAATGGGCGAAATTATCAATAGAAGAAATGAAATCGACCAAAACAAAACTGTTGTTATTCACTGTAGAAGTGGGGCAAGATCTGCAAGTGTAATTAATGCTTTGGAACAAAATTTTGGATTTAAAGAAATGTACAATTTAAAAGGTGGTATCATTGCTTGGGCGAATGAAATCGACTTAAACATGGCAACTTATTAATTTTAATTTTTACTCATTTTAACTAACACATTAGCAAAACTAATGTGTTAGTTTATTTATATACATGTATGAACGAATCTAAAGGTTTAAAATACTATTTATCGGTTTTTGTTAAAGGAATTGGAATGGGCGCAGCGGATGTTGTGCCCGGAGTTTCGGGTGGAACAGTAGCTTTTATTACTGGAATTTATCAGGATTTATTAAATTCTATCAAATCGTTTTCTCCTCAGTTATTTAAAATATTTAAACAAGATGGAATAAAAGGAGTATGGAATGCGGTTAATGCTTCTTTTTTAGTAGCTTTATTGGCTGGAATTGCAACTTCTGTTATTTCTTTAGCTGGATTTATTAGTGGAATTTTAAACGAAAAAGGCGAAACAATGGCAAAAATAAATTTGTGGAGTTTCTTTTTTGGTTTAATTGTAGCTTCGGTAATTTATATTGCAAAACAAGTTAAACAATGGAACTTAAAAAATATTTTAGGTTTAGTTTCAGGAGTTTTAATTGCATATTACATTACTGTAGCTCCGGTTTCTGCTGATAATGAAGGATATGTGTTTTTGTTTTTTGCTGGCGCTCTGGCTATTACAGCAATGATTTTACCAGGAATTTCTGGGAGTTTTATTTTGGTTTTATTAGGAGCTTACCAACCTATTATGAATGCTATTGGCAGTATAAAAGATGGATTAAAGGATAAAGATTTTTCGATAGTTTTGGATGCAGGATCTAAAATTGGTGTTGCAGGATTGGGTTGTATTATTGGTTTACTAAGTTTTTCAAGAGTATTATCTTGGTTATTTAAAAATCATGAAAGAATAACTTTAGCAGTTTTAACTGGATTTATGATAGGTAGTTTAAATAAAATTTGGCCTTGGAAAGAGGTTACTTTATATCAATTATCTTCAAAAGGCGAGGAAAAACCTATTTTAACATCTAATTTATCACCTGTTACTTATTTGGATAAATATCCATATATGGAAGATAGTGGTGTTTTAAATGCTATTGTTTTTGCTATTATTGGTGTTGTTTTGGTTTTTGGATTGGAGTTTTTGGGAAAAAAAATGGGTAAACCTCAAGAAAATTAATTGTATATGAAAGTTATTTGGGTAATTGTAAAAAAGGAGGTAAGTTATTTTTTTAGTTCCTTAATAGGTACTATTGTTTTAACTATTTTTTTAGGTTTAAATGCTTTGTTTTTGTGGTTGATGCCTATAAACGAATTTTTACATATTCCAACAACTCAATACGCATCTTTGGAGCCTTTATTTTCTTTAGCACCTTGGATGTATTTATTTTTAATCCCTGCAATTACTATGCGTACTTTATCCGAAGAAAAATCCTTGGGAACATTGGAGTTGTTGTTAACTAAACCTATACAAATCACGCAGTTAATTATAGCTAAATTTTTAGCTTGTGTAGCAATTTTATTGTTAAGTTTATTACCTACTTTAGTTTATGTTTTTTCGGTTTACAATTTGGGATATCCTGAGGGTAATTTAGATATTGGTGGGACAATAGGTTCGTATATCGGTTTGTTTTTATTAGGTACTGTTTTTATAAGCATAGGTATTTTTGCATCATCGTTAGCTAAAAATCAAATTACAGCATTATTAATTGCTGTATTATTGTGTGTAACTTTTTACTTAGGAATGGATTGGATTGCTTCTTTTGGAAGCAATAATCAAATGGGATACATTATTCAACATATTGGTATTCAAGAACATTATAATTCAATTAGTAAGGGTTTAATTGAACTTAAGGATATTGTATATTTTATAGGTGCTTCGGCAGTTTTTATTACATTAACTAAATTATCGATTTCTTCTTCTAAATGGGACTAAAATTAAATAAAATACAATCTAACAAACAAAGAGATATTTTTCAATTTGCTCTTGTTTTTATTGCTGTAATTTCGGTAGTTGTTTTAAGTTATTTTGTAAACTTAAAAGTGGATGTAACGGAGGATAATAGGTTTACTTTAAAACAGGAAACAAAGGATTTATTATCTGAAATTAATGAAATTATTACTGTAAAAATTTACTTGGAAGGTGAAAATTTACCAGTTGATTTTATTCGTTTAAAAAATAGTGTAAAGGAAATTTTGGATGAGTTCGGGGATTATGCCGACGAAACGATTCAGTACGAATTTATCGATTTAAATGAGATTAAAAGCAAGGAAAAACGAATCAAAGAAATAGATCGTTTGGCTAAAATTGGTATTCAGTATATGCCAGTGGAGTTTAATAGGGAAACGGGAACAAGTACTTTTGAAATTGTGCCTGGAGCCGAATTTATTATGGGTGAGCGTGTTGTAGGGGTTAATTTACTTAAAAACAATCCTATGCTGCATTATCAACAAAATTTTAATGCTTCTATTGAAACTTTGGAGTATGAACTTTCTTTAGCTATTCGTAAATTGGTTTCGGGCCGACCAAAAAATGTGGCTTTTTTACAGGGGCATGGGGAATCTAATCGTGCTGAATTACAAGATTTAGCTAAAGAATTATCTAATTTTTACATTACAGGTCCGATTGTTTTATGGGATAAAGAGGGTTTGTTGGATATTAAAGCTTTGGATTTTATAGATTTATTAATAATTTCTAAACCCTTAGATAAATTTGAAAAAGATGAATTGTTTTTAATAGATCAATATGTGTTGCGTGGTGGGAAATTGTTGTGTATGCTTGAGGGCTCCAGAGCACATATCGATTCTTTAAGAACTTCCAATTTTTTCCCAGCTATGCCACATGAAACCGAGTTGGAAGATTTACTTTTTCATTATGGTGTTCGTTTAGATAAAAATTTAATTCAAGATATTCGATGTGCTAAAATTCCTTTGCAGGTTGCTAATGAGGGTTCTATGGCTCAACCAGAGTTGGCTCCGTGGGTATTTTTCCCTATTATTTTTCCTGAGGATAATGAAGAAAGTGGACATATTATTAATACTCGATTAAATCCAATGAAATTGGAGTTTGCAAGTACTTTATTTCCTTTACAAAATAATTCATCTGTTCAATCAACAGTTTTACTTAAAACATCTGGTAAAAATCGTTTTATTACAACTCCTACTCGTATTGGTTTTGAAGAAGCTGCTGGTGGTGTAAATCCTGCAGTTTTTATTGATACTGCAAGAGCTGTAGCTGTTTTAATGGAAGGAAAATTTGATTCGTATTTTAAAAATCGTCCTGTAGATAAAGAGTGGTTGCAAATTGCTCCATTTGATATTAAAAGAAAAGGTTATGAAACGCAGATTTTAGTTGTTAGTGATGGTGATTTTGGTGTTAATCCAGTTTTAAAAGACGGACAAATTTTACCATTGGGAGCAGATAGATATAATCGTAATGTTTTTTACGATAACAAACGTTTTTTAATTAATGCAGTGGATTATATGTTGGATCATGCGTTTTTAATTCCTGTACGTTCCAAAAAAATCGAGATGAGATTGTTGGATAAAAAGAAATTAAAGGAAGAAGAGTTGGAAATTAAAGTGTTTAATTTTATTGTACCTATTGTTTTGGTTTTTCTAATTAGTTTGGTATTTTTTATAGTACGTAAAAAACGTTTTGCTTAAAAAATATGAAGATTCGTTGTGTAAGTATTGGTAAAACAACTTCTAAAGAGTATCAAATTATTGTAAACGATTATGTGAAGCGTTTACAACATTATGTAGCTTTTGAATACATTGAATTAGGTGGATTAAAAAAGTTTGGGAATGCTTCAATGGAGCAAATTAAAGTGGCAGAATCTGATGTTTTAATCAAGGAAATTCAAAAAAATGATTTTGTAATTTTATTAGATGATAAAGGGGTTTCATATTCTTCTATGCAATTAGCTCAACAATTGGAAAAATGGCGTATGATGGGTAGCAATTTACTTTTTATCATTGGAGGTGCTTATGGTTTCAGTGAAGATTTATATAAAAAAGCACATGCTAAATTATCTCTTTCATCGTTAACTTTAACGCATCAAATGGTTCGTATTTTATTTACAGAACAATTATATAGAGCACATACAATTTTGGCTAATGAAAAATATCATCATGAGTAATAAAATTTTATATAAGGTACTTCCAAAATCTTTACTTGCAATTATTTTGGTAAGTTCCATTTGGTCGTGCAGAAAGGAGCAAGTAAATTTGTTGGTGGGAGAGTGGAAAATGGTTGCAGGTCCTGTTGTGGTTATGGAAAATCAAGATTACTTTTTTACATTTACTGAGGATAAAGTATATACTGGTTTCACTCCTATAAATGAACCGGAAAAAAGAGATACTTGTGGAATTGGAAAATATTATTTAAGAAATGCAATTTTAACTGTAGATGCTATTGCTGATGAATGCAGAGGGTTAACTTATCATGAAGATTTCACAATAAAAGAGCTTACCAAAGATATTTTAATTATTTATCAATTTGATGGAGGATATCGTTTGTATGAGTTTGTTAAAGTTCAAAAAAAATAAATAAGTTTTGATTAAGGAAACTAACTCAAAAATTGTATTTCTTTAGAGTAAAATTTTCTTCTATTTCCCTCTTGATCTTCAGTTACTAATGTTCCATCATTGCCAATTCCTCTTATGGTTAATTGTATTTTTTCTTCATTTACTTTAAACCAACTTTCAGTATCCATTAAATAAAGTTGTTGAATATATTTTTGAAAAATTTCGATAGGATTTATTTTGCTCTTACTATAGGTTTTAGCTAAATTATCTAAAATTTGGTGTAAAATTTCTTTGATTGAATTTTCAACTTTTGTTTCTAATAAAATACTTGTTGCTTTTCGGTGGAGTAGGGTGTTGTTAAATTTTATTTGATTGATATTTAAGCCAATACCAACAATTGTATGTTTAATGTTGTTTTTGAAATTTATATTTTCAATTAATATTCCTGCAATTTTTTTATCATTAACCAAAATATCATTTGGCCATTTTATTTTAATATTTTGAATTCCAAAATTTTCTAAAATTTCAACAACAACCAATGCTATTATACAATTTAAAATAAATGCGTTTTTTAATGGTAAATTTGGACTTAAAACTACAGAGCATGTTAAGTTTTTATTATTTTCGGAAACCCATTTGTTGTTCCCCATTCCTTTTCCTTCACTCTGTTTTAGGGTGTAAACTACTAATCCTTCGGGATGTTTTAGTTCCTTTATCCATTTTTTTGCTTCATCATTTGTAGATGAACATTCGGTTAAGTTTAGTATTTTAAATGGAATTTTTGTCATAATAATCTAAAAATATCACAAATATTTTTTATCTATACATTAAAATAATACAAACTTAGATAAAATCATTACTTTTGCTAGATTATTATCCAATTTTGTTGGAAAAAAAAATAAATAAATATGAATCAATTATTAGACGTTGTTGTAGAGGGATTAAAGAATTTTAAAGCACATCAAATTAAAGTTTTAGACTTAAGTAAATTAGAAAATGCAATTTGTGGTTATTTTGTAGTTTGTCATGGTACATCCAGTACGCATGTTGCTGCAATATCAGAAGGTGTAGCAAAAGAAGTAAAAGATGCTTTAGCTCAACGCCCTTGGAGAAAAGAGGGGTTTGGAAATAGCGAATGGGTTATTTTAGATTATTCTAATGTAGTTTTACATGTTTTTCAGGAGCATGTTCGTTCTCATTATAATATCGAAGAATTATGGGCTGATGCAGAATTAACAGAAATAGAATCTTAAATAAAATATAATGGAAAAGAAAAAAAATACAAGTAATCAGGGCTTTCCTGTTTGGATAATATACGTTGTTTTGGTTTTGCTTATTGTTGCAATTCCTTTAGCTAAAGATTTAACTGGCCCGCAAAAAATCGAAAATCATCAGTTTTACAAGTTTTTAAAAGAAGGTGACATTAAAAAAATTGTTACCGTAAGGGAGGATAACTACAATTATGTTGAGGTTTACTTAACCGAAAAGGCTTTGGATAAAGCCGAGCATAAAGAGATTAAAGAAAAGAAAAATTTAAGCGCTCATTATGTTTTTGATGTAACGGATTTAAGCGATTTTAGTGCTAAAGTTAACGAAATTATTAATGCTGATCCAGCTTTATTAGAAGTACAACGTACCGATATTAATCGCCAACCTTCGATGTGGGATGATGTGATACAATATATCATTTTCTTTGCTTTAATTATTGGTTTGTGGGCTTTTATGATGCGTCGTATGGGTGGTGGAGCTGGTCCGGGCGGACAAATTTTCAATATTGGTAAATCGCGAGCTAAGCTATTTGATAAAGAAAATAATGTTGAAATTACTTTCCAAAATGTTGCAGGTTTAGAAGAGGCAAAACAGGAAGTGATGGAAATTGTGGATTTTTTAAAAAACCCAAAAAAATATACTGTATTAGGAGCTAAAATTCCTAAGGGAGCATTATTGGTTGGACCTCCGGGAACTGGTAAAACTTTAATTGCAAAGGCAGTTGCTGGTGAGGCTAAAGTACCGTTTTTCTCGCTTTCGGGTTCGGATTTTGTAGAAATGTTTGTTGGAGTAGGTGCTTCTAGAGTTAGAGATTTATTCCGCCAGGCTAAAGATAAAGCTCCTTGTATTATTTTTATTGATGAAATTGATGCAATTGGTAGAGCTAGAGGTAAATCACCTGCTCAAAATGCTAACGATGAGCGCGAAAATACTTTAAATCAGTTGTTAACAGAAATGGATGGTTTTGGAAGTAATAGTGGTATTATTGTAATTGCTGCTACTAACCGTGCTGATATTTTAGATAGAGCCTTGATGCGTCCAGGAAGATTTGATAGACAAATTTACGTGGATATGCCAGATATGAATGAGCGTAAAGAAATTTTTAAAGTTCATTTAAAACCTATTAAAATAGATGATACTGTTGAAATCGAGTTTTTAGCTCGACAAACCCCTGGTTTTTCTGGTGCTGATATTGCTAATATTTGTAATGAAGCAGCTTTAATTGCTGCTCGTACCAACAAATCTCATGTAGGTAAACAAGATTTTTTAGATGCTGTGGATAGAGTAATTGGTGGTTTAGAAAAGAAAAATAGAATTATTAAACCGCATGAGAAAAAAACAATTGCTTATCATGAGGCCGGACATGCTACTGTAAGTTGGATGTTGGAACATGCTAGTCCGTTAATTAAAGTAACGATTGTTCCAAGAGGGAAATCTTTGGGTGCAGCTTGGTATTTACCTGAAGAAAGACAAATTACTACTTTTAATCAGCTTTTTCATGAAATGTGTGCTACTTTAGGTGGTAGAGCTGCTGAGGAAATTATTTTTGGTGAGATTAGTACTGGAGCTCTAAGCGACCTAGAAAAAGTAACTAAGCAAGCACAAGCTATGGTAACTATTTATGGTTTAAACGAACGTTTAGGGAATATTAGTTATTACGATTCTAGTGGTCAATCTGATTTTGGAATCCAAAAACCTTACAGCGAAAAAACTGCTGAAATTATTGATGAAGAAATTAGTAAAGTTATTCAGCAAGCTTATCAAAATGCCAAATCTATTTTGATAGAAAATAAAGATAAATTATCTACTCTAGCCAATTTATTATTGGAAAAGGAAGTTATTTTTAAAGAAGATTTAGAGCAAATTTTTGGTGTTAGGAATTTCGAACCTCAAATAGCTGAGGTTGAAAATGAAACTTTGGATCAAAAAAATGAGGATGAAAATTCTAATCCACAAGAAAATTAATTAAAATCCTCCATTTTTTGGAGGATTTTTAATTTCATTAATTTCAAAATCCATTAATATTTATAAAGAATTTATTTAAACATTTTAGTTGATAAAGGTGTTTAGTTTAAGCAGTAAAAAATATATTGTATGAAGAAAAGAGCCATAACGGGCATTGTGTTTGTAGCTGTTCTGTTGTTATCTGTTTTTGCTTATCAAGGCGTTTTTTTAATAGTTTTATTTGGATTTTTTGGTGTTGTAGGCACGTGGGAGTATTATCAAATGTTGCTTAAAAACTCAAATGTTATTCCCCATCGTTTTTATGGTTTGTTTTTATCTTTTTTTTCCTATTTATATTTAGTAGGTTCGTTTATTTTTGATTTACCTTCGTTTTATTTTTGGTTATTTTTCCCCTTTTTATTTGTTCCATTTTTAACCGAATTATTTCGAAAAAACGAAGCGCCTTTTACTAATTTATTACATGTGATTGCTCCCGTTTTATATGTGATTGTTCCAATGGCTTTGTTTGTTCGTTTAGGTTTTGTGAATTATAGTTATAATTATATTTTAATTTTATCTTTTTTGCTAATGCAATGGGCGAATGACACGGGTGCTTATTTATCAGGTTACTTTTTTGGTAAAAAGAAATTGTTCGAAAGAATTTCTCCAAATAAAACTTGGGAAGGAGCAATAGGAGGAGCGTTCTTAACCGTTTTTGTGGGGTTTTTATGTTGGTACTTTTTTAAGGAATATCCAGTATTGTTGTATATTGGTTTTGCTATTATAATTGCTGTGGTTGGTTCGTTAGGAGATTTGGTTCAAAGTATGTTGAAAAGAAGTTTAAATGTTAAGGATTCTGGAAAATTAATGCCCGGACATGGTGGTGTTTTGGATAGGTTTGATGGTTTGATTTTAGCATCACCTTTTATTTATGCTTGGTTTATATTTGTAGAAAATATTTTGATTTGATTACTTGAAATCAAAAATTATTCTGATTCCCCCTTTATTATATCTAATATCAATTTCTCACAGAACACACAGATATTCACAGAGTTTTTTATTTATACTTTTTTTCACAGATTCCACTACGTTTGAAAGATTTCACAGAATCAAAAAACTTCGTTTTTTTTAGTCTCACAAGTTTTTGTTCTCCAACAGATCTAAAGGGTTACTTAAAATTTTATTAAAAATATAATTATCTGTGTAAATCTGTTAAGTGTAACGTAATCAGCGTAATGAAAAATATCTAAACCTATATAATCTGTGTTAGTCTGAGATTTCTGTGAGAGATTATTTTTTGAAATAATTACTGGTACAATC
>JACCEB012164314.1_pt1 | contig 17316 bp, 5 predicted proteins | sample 7454761 | NCBI WGS metagenome assembly JACCEB01 (sample SAMN15323454, study PRJNA562643) | freshwater metagenome | isolation source: river surface water | place: USA:Blue River Watershed | collected 2017-08-18 | reverse complement strand
GGGGTTTTCGCAACAAAGGTGTCCCGTTCGAGAGTGGTGACCGCGTCTTCGCCCTGCGGGCCGACGGAGTTGCGCACTCCGGTGACGGTTACCTTGGGGCGGCGTGCGGTGTTCGTATTTTCGACGACCAGTTGCCAATGAAAGGATTCGCCTTGGCGGCCGGTGGCGACGGGCGGGCCTCCGTCAATGGACACGCTTACGGTTGCACCGACGGAGGCAGCGCCGGTGACGTCGACCACGCCCGGCACGGTGCGTTCGGTATATTGATTCAGCGTATTGGCGGTGTAGTCGGAGACCCGCGAGTTGAGGGTCGCGGATTTTCGATTTCCGATGTCGTCGAAGGTCCACGCGTAGTCGTGGCCGGGCGTGGCAGTGTTATCCGAAAGCCGTTTCCGGCCTGCGGTCACTTGGCCGAGCGCATCGTAACCGTAGGTCCAATACGAGGCGTCGGCGCGGGTTGCGCGCGTGCGGTGATTGGCGGCGTCGTAGTCGTAGGAATGCGAGATCGGTGGCATACCGGCCGCCGCGGGCTGGTTGGAGATCGCGGCGAGTCGATTCAGGCGGTCGTAGGTCCGGGTGGTTGTCAGCCGTTCCGTCGTGCCGTGACGAATCGTCAAAGTCTGCAGAAGCGACGAATCCGGGTGATAACGGTAGGAGGCGGTCGTCGGGCCGGAGGTGATCGATTCCAGACGGGACCCGGGGTCGTAGCCGTAGGTCACCGTGGCAACGTTGCTGGCGGGTGCTCGGCGGGCAGTGAGCGAACTGAGGCGGTGCAGCGAATCGAAGGTGCGAGTGATGGCGGCGGCCTGAAGCGGGCCGGACGTATAGGATTCGTCTTCGAGCTGACCCGAGGTGTGGTAGCCGAAGGTGCGTTGGCCGGCCGCGTCGGAGACCGATTTCACGCGGCCGCGGCGATCGTAGGCAAGCGCGACATCGGGCGTGGAATCGGAGTAGTCGGTAGTCTCCAAGTCGCCCGCGGCGTTGTAGCCATAAGTCGTGGCAATCGTCGGAGTGCGAGCCCAGGTGCGGGATAGCATGCGACCCGACGCCCGATAGGCATAGGTTGGCCCCTTGCCGTCGGCGTAGCGCTTGTGGGTGAGCCAGCCGCGGATGGGGTCGTAGGTCCACGTCGTGACGGCGCGCCCGGTATCGGAGGCAAAATCGCGCCACGTCGTGAGGGTTTTGAGGCGACCCTGGGGGTCGTAGGTGTATTCGACGGGATAGGTGCGGATACCGGAGGTGCCGCGGACGGCGCCGGTCGGCCAATACGTGGTCACGACCACGCCGGAGTCGGGGTGGGTAACCCGATCTTGGCGACCGGCGAAATCGTAACCGAAGGTGGTGGTCTGGGGTTCGTAGCCGGGCCCGGCGCGGGAGGGATCCGGATCGGGCGAGGTCACCGATTGAAGGCGATCGTCCGGGAAATAGGTGAAGGTCGTTGTGCCGTTCCGAGCGTCGGTAACGGTTTCGAGCCGACCATGGGCATCGTAGGTGCGGGCCTCGCCGGAGAGCCGTCCGCCGTCGGCGGCGTAGGTGGTGGTGGTGAGCAGCCGGTCGTGGGCAAACGTTTGCACGAGTCGGGTGCTATCGGGGTCCGTCCGGGTGACCGTGCGTCCGCCCGAGCCATCGAGGGTCGTGATGGTGCGGGATTCCAAACCCTCGGCGGACACCCAGGCGCGCAGCCCGTTGAACGCCTGTTCGACGACGGACACGAGCGATGCGGTGTCGGAGAGCTCGGTGTCCCAGACCAGCGTTTCGCTCCGGGTGACCGGATGGATGCCGGCGGAATCGGTCCGGGTGGCGATCGAGGAGCGGGTGCGGGTGATCCGGTCGGTGCCGGCGTAGTCGATGGAATGGTTGCCGTTCAAGTCCACGGCGACGGTGTCCTGCTCCCCGCGAGCGTTGTAGGCATAGAGTAGCGTCACCCCGTCGGGATCGACCTGCCGCACCCGTTGGCCGACCGAATTGTAGAACGTGCGACTGACGGCGCCGTCGGCGTATCGCACCAGCGAGGAGCGACCGGCGAAATCGACATAGGATTTTCGCCACTCGGTGGTGGTCGGATGGCCGAGGGAATCGACCCCGAGGGCGGTCTCCTTGGTAAACACGCCGTCCGCATCGATGCCGTAATCGTAGGTCCGGGGCGCGGCCGCGTTGCCGCTTTGGCTCAGCAGCGAGCCATCGCGGGCATAGACTTCGATGGTGGTCTCGTTGCCGGGGGCCGACGTCAGGTGGGTGGTTTCACCGGTGGCGGGGTCGGTGGTCGTAAAGTAGCTGGTCAGGCGGGCAAGGGCGTCGCGTTGGGTGGCGAGCCGGCCATCGCGGGAGTAGGTGTTGGTTTCGAGGACCAGCTCGGTGCCATCGGTGCCGATCCGGGTGACGGAAAGGACTCTGCCTTCCGCATCGTAACGGTTGCGCAGGGTGATCCCGAGGCTGGATTCGGTTTCGCGGCGCCCGAGGGCGTCGTAGGTGTAGGCGGCGGTGTGGCCGCTGCGGTCGCGTTCGGAGGCGAGCCCGCAGCAGGCGTAGGTGCGGCTGACAAACGTGCCGTCGTCGTAGATTTGGCGGACGGGCCGACCGAGCGAGTCGAGGTCGGCGGGGTCGGCCGTCCATGCGACGAGGGTCAGTCCGGTGGCGATGTCGCGGGTGGTTTCCGCGACCGTGTAGCCGCGATCATTGGAAACGGTTTGCTGGACGCGGCCGTCGACGATCGCCGTGAGCCCGGAGTCGAAGCGTCCGGAACTGACGGTGGCGGTGAGCGTGCCGTCGGCCGCGGGGGCATAGGTGGCGAGGGTGCCGGTGCCGTTCGGAAGCGACGTGCGACGCACCCGGCCGGAAAACGGCCCGGATTTGATGCTCCACGTGCGGTTCACGAGATTGTCCGGTGCGTCCCACGCGGAACCGGCAACGACGGCGACGATATCCGAACGCAGGCGGCACGCGTCGTCCCCGATCAGGACGGTGCCGGTCCAGTCGATGCGGTAGCGGCGGCCGGTTTCCTGGCCGAGTGTGCGCTCGATGGTGGTGGTGCGCTCTTCGGGGAGTCCGTCGCCGTCCGTATCGGGAAGCGTGTCGTGGATGTATTCCGTCACGCGGCACAGGGCTTCGTCGACGGTGGCGGGGCCCGCGCCGAGAAAGGGCCGGACGGTTTTCAGGATTCGCCCCGCGGCGTCGTAGGTGAAGCGCTCCCAATTGCCGGTGGGATCGTTGCGTTGGCGGAGTGCGCCGTAGTTCGGGTCCGTGCCGGATCCCGACGTGTAGTAGTCGTAGGTGGTCAGGCGGGCGGCGCCCTCGGGGTCGTCGAGCTCCGAAACCAATTCCTCGCCCCAAGGCAGCGTGCGGTAGGTGCGGACAATCCGGCGAACGATCGTTCCGTCGGGACCGCGCACGGTCTCGGTTTTGATGCGATCCGCACCGATGGCGGTCTCGGCTTTGGACTCCTCGCGCAGGCCGTTGCCGGTGCTGAGCGTCCAGGTGGCGGTTGCGGCCTCGAAACGGTATTCGGTGACTTTCACCGCGCTGCCGGCCGTTTCGGTGATGCGGAGGCGCGTCATCCGGTCCGGGTCGGGGTTTTCGAACCGGTGAGTGATGTAGGGAGATCCGGATACGCCGTAGATTCCCGAGAGAGGGTCGCGGGCGCCGATCTGCGCAGTGGCGTAGAATCGGATTTCGTAACGGTCGGGATTCAAGAGCACGAGATCCGCGAGCGCCTGCGGAGTGCGGACCTGGCGAAGCATGCCCGCGGCGGTGCGGATGGTTTCGAACCCGGCCGAGCCCGCGATCAGGAGCGTGAGGCCCGCCGGGGTGTAGAGCGTCGCGTCGAGGGTCGCGGCGTTGATCATGAAGCCACCGCTCGAGAGCGAGCCCGCGCTCCGGCCCAAACTGAGCCAGTAGACGATGCTGTTGACGTCGTAGTGGGCGGTGCCGGCCGGATTGGTGCCGCAGGCCGGGGCGAGATACGCCTCGATGCCTTCGATCACGTAGTCGGTGTCCTTTTGCTCGGGGGAGAATTCGCCGGAGAGGGTCTGCGGGCCCGCTTCGCAGCGCCGGACGGTGATTTTGGTTTTCGGTTCCCCGACAGCGGCGCTGTTGTGCGGGCGGACGCGGTAGCGAACGACGAAGAGGTATTCGCCGGGGCAGGAGAAATCGAACTTGGCCGTGTAGGCGACCGTGCGGCTGGTCCAGCTGAACCCGCTGCCGCGGGAGGTGCGAAAGGCGATGTTGCTGGTGCCGAGGAGCGAGGTGGCGCGGGCTTCGGCGGCTTCCTCGGTATCCTCTTCCGTGAGGCGTTCGCGAACGAGTCCGACGGAGCGCATGGAAGCGGGGCCGAACAACGCACCCGGCACGCAACCCCGGCCGGCCGTCGTTCGCTCGACCGCGGTGGTTGTCACCGTGACATAGGTCGGCTCCTCCACGGTGCCGGCGAAGTTGACGTAGGGTTCATAGAGTCGGTCCGGGCGACCCGCCGTGACGTGCGCCCCGCCGGGAATGGGACTGGTCGCGGTTTCCGCGTAGCGGCGCGTCGTGGAATGTCGGCGGGTGACGGCCCCGCCGTTTTCCCAACGCTGTTCGATGTCCCACGAATCCTGGTTGGCGAGTGCTTCGCCGGCCCGGATCGAAACCGTCGGGCCGACACCGGTCCAATAGACGTAATTGGTTTCGAGCGCGACCGACAGCATGTCGCCGCGGGTGGCCACGTAGGTGTCCCCGGCGTATTTGATCGTGCTGCCGACGCGCAGGCGGCAGGCGACCGCGGTCGCGCCTTCGGCCAAGGCGAGCGAACCGACCACATAGGTGATGGTGGTGGCGGTCGACGATTGCACCGTGAGGCTGGCGCTGCCGACGAAGGGACCGCCGCCGTAGGTCGTGGTCCCGTCGGTAAAGGAAATTTGGGCCTCGAGCGGCAGGGGCGCCGTGTCGCAATCCAGCGATTGGGCATAGCGCGTCACCGTCATGTCGCCCGTCACAGTGCGGACGAGGTATTTTCGGGGAGCGGAGGTCGTCGCGACGAACTCGTCGAAGCCGACCATCGCCGGGCTCTTCTCGGTGGACACGAATTGAACGCTGCGGTGGATCGGCTTGATCGGTTGGCCGAGGGAGCAAGATCCGTCGGCATGGAGCGGCGCCAGTCCGGCGCCGGCGGAGGTGCAAACGAGCAGGATTTGCAGAGGTCTGGTGCTCATGGTCAGCGGAGGGGCGTGAAGACACGCAGGTTAACGGCGCCCCCTTGGTCCGGCACGACCCCGCGGAGGGGATGCCGCCCGAGGCGGTATTCCTGAAGGTTCGAGACGCCGTCGCCGTCGGGATCGGCCGCGGCGTCGTCGACAAGCGGATCCAGACCTTGGGCCCGTTCCCAGTCGTCCGGCATGCCGTCGCCGTCGGAATCCGCGTCCGCCATCGGCACGGCGTATCGTGTCGTCAAATACTGGTGGAGCGCCGCGCGCTCCGGTGCGGAGAGGACGCGGTCCCAGACGAGCAGCTCGGCGATGTCGCCGTTGAAGTATTCGGCAAAGGCATCGGTGCCGATGAGCGGAGCGGGGCGAAAGGTCACCGTCCAGCCCGGGCGGCGGAGGTGCTCGCGGCCGTTGAAGCGGACGACGGATTCGCCGGCGGCGCTCACCGCGGCGTTGTAGAGATGCGGTTGCGTGAGCAACGACACGGCGGGACCCGGGTGCGGGTTTTCGTCGGCGATGCCGAAATCGTCCCAGAGCTGGGTCTGGCTGTAGACGGTCGCGTAACCGGTGCCGAAGTGGACGAGGCCGTTGTAGGGGTTGGTGAAATCCCTGAGGCGGGCAACGACGACGATCTCGCCCGACGTGGCGCCGGCCATCGCGTCCGGCAGCGTGAGGGCATCGTCGACACCATCGAAGCGCAGCGCGGGGCGCTGGTTTATCTCCCCGGTCACGAGCCGGGGTCGGCGCGCGGCCTCGGGTTGCAGTGCATGGGCGCCGGTGCCGGAGAGATCGAGCCACCGGGCGACCCGATCGGCGGCATCGGGCGAGATGCCGAGGTCCGTGCGCAGCCATGCGCGGAGGCCGGCGGCGACCGGGGCCGCAGGCCAGGGGCCCAGGCCCAGTTGGAACGACTGCAAGAGCGTGCGGCCGACGCCGCCGGGATCGCTGCCGGGGGCGTAGCCGAGGCCGCCGAGGTGGCGGCGCTCCCAGTCGTCGGGCAGGGCGTCGCCGTCCGTATCGGCGGCGGTGTTGGGCGTGCGGGGGCCGGAGCCGAGGGTGTATTCGGTGATATTGGACACGCCGTCGCCGTCGGGGTCGGCGAGGCGGTCGTCGACGGCGGGATTGAGGCCGTGGGCGAGTTCCCAGGCGTCGTCCATGCCGTCTTTGTCGGCATCGGCGAAAAGCGGGTTTTCGAAGCCGGCGTAGGCGTCGTCGAAATAGGTCGTCCGGGCGGGATGGCCGGTGAGGCCGAGGGTGGCGAACGCCGCGACGGTGCGGTCGAGCAGGCCGAGGTCGGCGGCGACGAGCCGGCCGTCGACGAAGAGATCCCACCGTTTCGCGGAGTAGTCGGTGCGGAGCGTGAAGCGCACCCAGGCGGCGGTGCAGTCATCGGGATCGAGCGGAAGCGGAGAGGTCTCGATGGGGCGCCACTGCCCGCTTTGGGCGCCGTCGCCGTCGAAGACGTGGAGTTGGCCGGCTCCGGCGCCGCCCGTGAGCGCAACGGCGGCGGATTCCGTTTCAAGGAATAGGCCGGTGTCGGGCGTGGCGGCGGCCGCCGGTCGGGCGAAGATCTCGACGAAGGTGACGCCGGGGTCGGGGTTCGCGAAGTCCCGGGCGACAAACGAGAGGTTGGCCGAGGGCGCGACGGCGACGGCTTGCTGGCCGCGGTAGACGATGGCGGAGGCAACGGTGGCTACGGCGGCGGTGCTGCTGGCGTTCCAGCCCTTCTGGCCATGGAGCGGGCCGGCGACGTAGCCTTCGGCAGCTTCGAAGCCGGCGGCAAAGGGCAGGAGGTTGAGGGTGACAATCACCGCGGTGCTGGGCGCGGACCAATTGCCGGCGGCGTCGCGCGCGCGGACCGTGACCGAATAGGTGGTGGCCGGGGGAAGGCCGCTGACGGCGAGGGTGGTGCCGGAGGTCGTGCCGCGGGAGGCGCCATCGACGAACACCTCGTAGGCGGTAACGGCGAGGTCGTCGGTGGCGGCCGTCCAATCGAGCGTGAAGCCGCCGGGCACAAGGAGACGCGGAGCGAGACCGCCGGGCACCGAGGGCGCGGTGGTGTCGGCCAGGGTCGTGACGTCGAGCGGAGCGCTGAAGGGGGACCAATTGCCCGCCGCGTCGCGGGCGCGCACCGTCATCGTCGCGGAGGCGGCGGGGGCGAGACCGGTGACGGCAAACGCCGCCGTGGTCGTGGTGCCGAGGGAGGTGCCGTTTTTGAAAACTTCGTAGGCAGTGACGGCCACGTCGTCGGTCGAGGCGGTCCAAGCGAGGGTGAAGCTCGTGAGCGCGAGGTCGGCGACGAGCAGTCCGTCCGGAACGGATGGGGGCGTGGCATCCGTGGCGGTCGTGACCGAAAGTGCGGTGCTTTGGGCGGACCAGTTGCCGGAGGTATCGCGGGCGCGGACGCGCACGGCGTGGGTGGTGCCGAGGGCGAGGCCGGTGACCTCAAAGGTGGTGGTGGCGGTGGAGCCGAGGGAGACGCCGTTGCGGAAGACTTCGTAGGCGGCGACGGCGACGTTGTCGGTGGCGGCGGCCCAAGTGAGCGTGAACGACGACGAGCCGACACGGGAGGCCGCGAGGCCGCCGGGCACGGTGGGCGCCGCGGTGTCGGCGAGGGTCTTGGCGGAGCGGGCGGCACTGAGGGCGGACCAATTTCCGGCGGCGTCGCCGGCTCGAACCTGGAAGCCGTAGGTCGTGAGCGGCGTGAGGCCGGAAACGGCGAATGTGAGCGCGGCGGTGGTGCCAAGGACAACGCCGTCCTGCCGGATTTCGTAGTGGACGACGCCAACGGCGTCGGTGGAGGCGTTCCACTTCAGCGTGAGGCCGGCGGCGGTGATGGCAGAGGCGGCGAGGCTACCGGGCACCGCGGGCGGCGTGGAATCGGCGGGGGTGGAGACGGGCAGCGCGAGGCTGGGCGCGGACCAGTTTCCGGCCGCGTCGCGGGCGCGCACGGTGAACGTGTAATCGGTCACCGGAACGAGGCCGGTGATGACGCGCGAAGTGGCGGTGGTTGGGCCGACCAAGGCACCGTCGCGGAAGACTTCGTAGCCCGTGACGTGGACGTTGTCGGCGGGGGCTGTCCAACGGAGCGTGAAGCCGGTGGCCGAGAGGTTCTGGGCGATGAGCGCCTTGGGGACGGCGGGCGGGGTGGTGTCGGCGAGCGTGGTGACGGTGAGCGGGGCGCTGAGGGCGGACCAGGGGCCGGCGGCGTCGCGCGCGCGGACGGCGACGGTGTAGGTGGTCTCGGGGACGAGATTGCCGACGGTGCGGGTGACGGCGCCGGAGGTGCCCAGGGAGGTGCCGTTGCGGAAGACTTCGTAGCCCGTGACGCGGACGTTGTCGGTGGCGGCGGTCCAGCTGAGTTTGAAACTGCTCACGCTGACTGCGCTGGCGGCGAGGCCCAGCGGGACGGACGGAGCGGCGTCGTCGGGCGGTGTGGCGACGGCGAGCGGGGCGCTGAGGACGGACCAATTGCCGGCGGCGTCGCGGGCGCGGACGGTGATCGTGTAGGTCGTGGCGGGGGCGAGGCCGGTGAGAGTGCGGGTGAGTGCGGCGGTGACGCCGAGGGAAACGTTGTTGCGAAACACCTCGTAGGCGGTGGCGGCGACGTCGTCGGTGGCGGCGGACCAGGCGACGGTGAAACCGGTGACGCCCAAGGCGGAGGCGGCGAGGTTGAGTGGGGCGGCCGGGGGCGTGGTGTCGGGGGCGGTGCGGACGACGAGGGCGGTGCTTTGCGCGGACCAGCGGCCGGCGGCGTCGCGGGCGCGCACGCGCATGGAGTAAGCGGTGTTGGGCGCGAGGCCGGTGACGACGAAGGAGAGGCCGGTGGTCGGGCCGAGAGAGGTGCCGCCGCGGAAAACTTCGTAGGCGGTGACGCCGACGTTGTCGGTCGACGCGGACCACGAGAGGGTAAAGCGATTGATCGTGATCTCGGTGGGCGCGAGGCCGACGGGCACGGTCGGCGGCGTGGTGTCGGCGAGCGTGGCGATGGCGCGGGGGGCGCTCTGGGCGGACCAGTTGCCGGCGGCATCGCGGGCCCGGACGGTCATCGCGTAAGTGGTGCTGAGGGCGAGGCCGGTGACGCTGAACGACGTCGCGGTGGTGATGCCGAGCGACACGCCGTCACGGAAAACCTCATACGCGGTCACGCCGACGTCGTCTTTGGCGGCCGACCAGCGGAAGAGAAAACCCGAAATGCTGGGCGAGCTGTAGGCGAGGCCGGCCGGCACGGAGGGAGCGGTGGTGTCGGACAAGGTGGTCACCGGGAGCGGGGCGGAGGCGGCGGACCAGTTGCCGGCGGCGTCGCGGGCGCGGACGGCAAACGTGTAGGTCGTCGTCGGGGCGAGACCGGCGAGGGTCTTGGCGGGACTGGCGGTCGTGGCGAAAAGCACGCCGTTGCGGTAGATCTCGTAGCCGGTGGTGCGGACGTTGTCCTTGGGGGCGGTCCAGCGCAGGATCAGTCCGGTGGCGGTCACGGTGCCGGCGGTCAGCCCGGTCGGGACCGGCGGAGGGGTCGTGTCGGGGAGCGTCGTGACGGTGTGCGGCGAACTCTGGGCGGACCAGTTGCCCGCGGCGTCCCGGGCGCGGACGGTGAAAGAATAGGTGGTGACCGGGGCCAGGCCCGTGACGGTTTTGGTATTCGGAGCGCCGACGCCGAGAGAGGTGGTGCCGCGGAAGACTTCGTAGGCGGAGACGCCGACGTCGTCGGCCGGGGCGGACCAAGCGAGCGTGAGACCGGTGGCGGTGAGGGCCGAGGCTTCGAGGGCGGCGGGCGGCGCCGGGGCGGTGGTATCGGGCAGCGTGGTGACCGTGAGGGTGGCGCTGAGCGCGGACCAACGGCCGGCGGCGTCGCGGGCGCGCACGCGCAGGCCGTAGGCGGTCTTCGGTGCCAAGCCGGTGAGGGCCAACGAGAGGGCGGCGGTCGTGCCGACGGAGACGGAGCCACGGAAAACTTCGTAGGCGGTGACGCCGACATTGTCGGTCGAGGCGGACCATGAGAGGGTGAGGCGGTTGACCGTGATCGCGGTGGCGGCGAGGCCCGTGGGCACGCTGGGCGGCGTGGTGTCGGTCTGGGCGTGGGCGGTGCAGGCGAAGGCCGTGCCGACAATTGCGAGGGCCAGCCGGGCCCAGGACGGGGCGAGCGGTTGGCGTGACGTGCGAAGGGATGGCCGGGCGGCTGGGCGGCCCGGCGGGCGCTGGGTGCGAGCCGAGGAGCGGGCGGACGGCGGGGCGAGGACGGCGCACAGGTTCATGGCTGGAAATGAGGTTGGGATCCGCCGGTGGTCAGCGACGCGGGGACGGGCGGTCGACCCGGCCTGCGGCGGGCAGCGTGGACGCGATGCGGGGCAAGCGGGCCGAAACGGGAGGCGGAGCGGGAGTGCGGCCAAGCGGCCGAAGTCGGGTGGCAAGCGACGGGGAATCCGAAGGGGCGCGGAACACAGCGGCGCGACTCGACGAGCCGGGGAGGCGAGGCACGAGTTCGCAGAACACCTCAAAAAAGGTGGACGCGGAACTTGACACCGGGGACTGCAACATTCTCGGCCCGATGAATCGGAGCACGCCGGACGTTGGGTCCGGGCGAGAAGGGCGTGGTCCCGATCATGGCGCGGGTCCCAGCCGGGTCGCGGTCAGGAATTCGGAGCGGCGGGTTCGGCGGGACAGACGAAATGGCGGCGCCAGACAGGCAGGAATGTCCCGTCGCCCGCGGTCGTGCGACGGCGCGTGGAGCCGGGCATGAAGCGATTTCGCTGGCGGCGGCTTGGCATCGGGGCCGGATCTGCCCACGGTCCGGCCATGTATGTTCGTATCGCAGCGTTCGTTTTGGCCGGCGCGCTGGGTAGCTTGGGTGCCGCGGGAGCGGAGCCGGCGGATCTCGTGATCACGCGCGGGCGCGTCGTTACCATGAACGCGGCCCGGGCGGTGATCGACGACGGCGCGGTCGTGATCCGCGGCGAAAAGATCGTCGCGGTGGGCCCGTCCGCCATCGCCGCGGGCTACACGGCGGCCCGCACCATCGACGCGCGCGGCGGCATCGTGATGCCGGGTATGGTCAACGCCCACACGCACGTGCCGATGACGGTGTTCCGCGGGCTGGGCGACGATGTGCCCGACCGGCTGCGGCGTTTCATCTTCCCGCTCGAGAAGGCGCTCGTGAACCGCGACCTCGTCTACTGGGGCAGCCTGCTCGGGTTGCTCGAGATGCTGGAGGGCGGCGTCACGACGTTTGCGGACATGTATTATTTCGAGGACGAGGTGGCGCGGGCGACACGGCAGGCGGGCCTGCGCGCGGTGCTCGGCCAGACGATCGTCGACTTCCCGGCGCCGGACGCGCCCGAGCCCTACGGCGGAATCGCGCTCGCGAAAAAATTCATCGCCGCGCACCGCGGCGACCCGCTGATCACGCCGGCGTTTGCGCCGCATGCGCCCTACACCGTCGATGCCGCGCAGCTGCGGGAGATCGCGCGCGCGTCGGCCGAGCTCGGCGCGCCGGTGCTGATCCACCTCGCGGAGATGACCGAGGAGATGACCAAGCTGCGCAAAGAACACGACATGACGCCGGTCGAATACCTCGACTCGCTCGGCCTGCTCAACCGGCGCCTGATCGCGGCGCATTGCATTTTCGTGACGGACCGCGACATCGCGCTGCTGAAGGAGCGCGACGCCGGCGTCGCCCACGCGATGGTGGCCAACATCAAATCGGCCAAGGGCGTGGCGCCCGCGCTGAAGATGTTCAACGACGGCCTGCGCGTGGGTCTCGCGACCGACGGGCCGATGAGCGGCAACACCCTCGATATCGTCGGCCAGCTCGGCTACGTCGCCAAGGTCCACAAGCTCGACCGCAAGGACCGCAACGTGATGCCGGCCGCGGCGGTCGTGGAGATGGCGACGCTCGGCGGCGCCCGCGCGCTGCACCTCGAGGACAAGATCGGCTCGCTCGAGCCGGGCAAACTGGCCGACCTCGTGATCGTCGACACGGACAGCACCGCGATGCTGCCGCTCTACGACGTGTATTCGGCGCTCGTCTACGCGGCGAGCCCGCGCGACGTCCGCACCACGATCGTGCACGGCCGGATTTTGATGGAGGACCGGGCGGTGAAGTCGCTCGATCCCGCGGCCATCAAGGCGCAGATGCGCGCGCTCGCGGCCAAAATCAACGCCGCGGTCGCCGCGGGCCTTAAATAAGCGCCGCCCTCCCTTGCCCGGCTCGCCTTCCGGGGCGCGCCGGCCGATCGCGTCACCTTTTTCCCGATACCAACCATGAAAACCAACACGACCGCCCTGCTACTCGCGGTGATCGCCGCGTCCGCCCTGCCCCGAGCGGCCTCGGCCCAGACCACGGCCAAGCCGGCTTCCGCCGGCACGCCCACCCAACTCGAGGCCTTCACGGTCACGGGTTCCAACCTCCGCATCGGCGAATCCGCCGGCGCCGCCAATCTCCGCGTGCTCACGCCCGCCGAAATCGAGGCCTCCGGGCAGAACAACCTCGCCAACCTGTTGCGCAAGATCCCGGAGATCGGCGCGCAGGGTTTCGCGGAAAACCGCGTGAACACCTCGTCGCCCGGCTCGGCCGCGATCTCGATGCGCGGCCTCGGCGTCAATTCCACGCTCGTGCTGCTCAACGGCCGCCGCGTGACGCTCGCGCCGCTCGGCCAGGGCGGCTCCGCCGCCGGTCTCGGCACGGAGCAGTTTGTCGACGTGAACATGATCCCGCTCGCCGCCATCGCGCGCATCGAGGTGCTGAAGGACGGCGCCTCCGCCGTCTACGGCGCCGATGCGGTCGCGGGCGTGGTGAACATCATCCTCAAGAAGGACCTCGCCGGCAGCACGGTCACCGCGAGCTACGGTGATTTCACCGGCGGCATCACGGCGCCGACGTTCCGCGGGTCGTTCACGACCGGCGTGAAGTCGGGCCGCACGTCGCTCTCCGTCATCGGCGACTGGATGAAGCGCGACTCCTTCGCCTTCGGCGAGTTTCCCCAGCCGGTGAAACGCCAGCTGCTGCTCGCGAGCAACACGCCCGGCTCCTTCGTCGTGCCCGCGGGCGCGACCGATCCCATCACGGGCCAGGTCATCCCGGCCGGCGCCGCCGCCGCCGCGCGCACGTTCACCGTCGACCGCACGGCCACCGGCCCGAACGCGACCTTCACGCGCCAGCTGCAGACGCAGAACACCTTCGACTCCAACGCGGCCATCCGCCCGCAGACCGACGCCGAGCGCCGCGGTCTCGTCGCGGTGCTGCGCCACGAGTTCTCCGACAAGCTCGCGGCCTTCGCCGAGATCGGCTGGCAGGAGAACGAAAACATCGAGGGCCTCTCGCCCGCGCCCGTCTCCACGCTCAACACGATCACGATCCCGGCGAACAACCCGTTCAATCCCTTCGGCGTCGCGGTCACGTCCGCCAATCCGCAGACGATCTTTTTCCGTTTCCTCGAGCTGGGCGACCGTTTCACCACCACGACGAACGAGATGTCCCGCGTCGTCGCCGGCCTCGACGGCCAGCTCGGCGGCGGCTGGACCTGGGATGCGTCCGTGACTTGGAACCGCCAGACCTCGCACCTCGACCTCAAGAACTTCCCCGGCCAGGACAAGGTCAACGCCGCGCTGGCCGACACCAACCGCGCGACCGCGCTCAACCTCTTCGCCAACGGCACCACGATCCGCAACAACCCGGCCACGCTCGCCGGCCTCGAAGGCGGCGTGACGCGCGATGCCAAGACGGAGCTGGCGGCCTTCGACGCGCGCACGACCGGCACGGCCTTCCAGCTGCCCGCCGGCCCGATCGCCGTGGCGGCCGGCGCCCAGTGGCGCGACGAGCGTTTCCGCGACCAGCGCACGCAGATCCAGCTGCTGAACCAAGGCGCACCCGTGCCGATGGCGCGCGGCACCCGCCGCGTGAGCGCGGCCTACGTCGAGGCCTCGCTCCCCGTCGTCTCCGCCGCGCAGAAGATCGCCGGCATCCACAGCCTTGAAGTCAACGCCGCCGGCCGCCTGGAGAAATTCTCCGACGACGGCGTGGGCGACACCACCGTCCCGCGTCTCGGCCTGCGCTGGCAGCCGGTGGCGGAGCAGATCACGTTCCGCGCCTCGTGGGGCAAGGGCTTCCGCGCCCCGGCGCTCGCCGAGCTCTACCTGCCGCAGACGGTCGCGGTGACGTTCAACATCCCCGACCCGCTCCGCTTCGGCCGCCCCGGCGCCAACGCCAACGACAGCGGCACCGGCCAGCGCCTCGTGCGCTCCGGCGGCAACCCGCTGCTCGCGCCCGAGAAATCCGAGTCGAAGAACTTCGGCGTGCAGCTCGCGCCGAAGGCCATCAAGGGCCTCTCGCTCAGCGTCGACCTGTATGAAGTCGAGGTGACCAACCGCATCGGCCAACCGGCTACGCCCGCGATCATTTTGGCCAACGCGGCCCTCTTCCCCGGTGCCGTGATCCGCGCCGACGCCACCGCGGCCGACACCGCGGCCGGCCTGCCCGGCGAGCTGCGCGAGATCCGCACGGTGCTCGGCAACTACGGCAACACGAAGGCCAAGGGCTTCGACTTCGCGGCGGAATACCGCTTCGCCCCGACGCGCGTCGGCCGCTTCACCGCCCGCGGCGTCGCGACGCTGATCAACTCGCAGACGCTGCGCACCCGGCCCGGCCTGCCGCAGGTCGAGACGGTCGGCCTCTACGAGATCCCGCGCTGGCGCGGCGACGCGTCGCTGCTCTGGACGCACCGCCACGCCTCGGCCGCGATCAACCTCAACTACATCGGCGGCTTCCAGGACACGTCGCCGAGCGCGCTCTTCATCAAGCAGCAGGTGACGACGGACGTGCAGTTCAGCCACGACCTGCCGTGGGGCCTGCGCGGCACGGTGGGCGTGAACAACGTCTTCGACCGCCTGCCGCCGGCGACGTCGTTCTCGACCGGCTACGCCGAGCGCGTGAACAACTTCCTCCCGCGCTGGGCCTACGTGCAGCTGACGAAGACCTTCTGAGCCGCGCCGCCGCGGCGGCGCGGCGGACAACCTCACCCCTGATCCCGGGCGCGCTTCAACGGCGCGCCCTTTTTTTGGCGATAGTGCCGGTCATCGAGATCTTCCAGGTGTCGTCGTCGCGGGACGACCGACCTCCTGGTTTTCAATTTTGGTTTCTTAGGTTTGGCTGTTGCGAGCTAAGCTAAGCCCGCGGCGTTGTTGCCTGACGGCTTGTCACGGCGGCGGGCGCGGACACAGTGCGCGCATGTCCACCGCGACCGCAGCCAAGCCGAAGAAAGGCGCCGCCCGCCGGGTGAAGACGAAAGCCACCGCGCACGGGATCAAGGCCGCGCCGGGAAATCCGTTTGCCGGCTTGGAGCATGTTTTCGGGTCGATCGCTTTGCCACGTGACCCGCGTCCGGCTCGCGAAATCATCCGTGCCCGCGTCCTCGCCGATCATAATACTTGATGCCGGACCGCTTGCTGCTGCCGTCGACCGGTTGGACGCCCACAATCTTTGGGCCACGGCGGAGATGTTGCGGCGCTCCGGTCCGTTTATTGTCACGAGCGCGGCGGTGGCGGAGGCCACGCATCTCTTCCGGAATCAGCGGCCAGCACTCGAACGCTTGCTGGAGCTCGTCGAGCGCATGCAGGTGGAGGATCCGGCTCCGGTGGCGGTGTTGAAACTCATGCAGCGTTACAGCCCGGAGATGGATTACGCCGACGCGTGTGCCGTGCTGCTGGCGCGCAAACATCCCGGTGCCATCGTGCTGACGACCGATCACCGGGATTTTTCCGTGTATCGCGTGCCCTTCGTCTCGCCGCGGGGGGAGTTTCACCCGTAGGGCGGCCTCGGCCGGCTGGCGGCACGGCGGGGCGGGCGGCGGGTTTTTCAGCGCAGGTCGGCGGGGTCCCAGGTGCGGGCGCTGAGGTCGCGGACTTTGGCTTCGTCGACGGTGATGCCGAGGCCCGGGCCTTCGGGGACGGCGAGGCGGCCGTCGACCACGCGGAGCGGCTCGGCGAGCACGCTGGCGGCGAGGAATTGCGGGCCGTTGAGCGCGGCGGGGCGGTCGAGGCCGTAGGCGGCGTAGAGCGCGACCATGCCGGCGAGCGAGATGTCGGGATCGGTCAGGCCGCTGCCGAGGAAGTGCAGGCGGTGCTCCTGGAGCAGTTCGATCTGGCGGCGGCAGGACCAGAGGCCGCCGCAGCGGGCGGGTTTCTGCGCGACGCCGTCGAGCATGCCGAGGCGGATGAACTCGGCGAGTTCCACGGGGGAGACGACGCCTTCGTCCATGTAGAGCGGGAGGGCGCCTTGTTTCTTCAGGGCCTGGTAGCCGCTGAGGTGGTTGGGGCGGAGCGGCGCTTCAAAGACGTCGACGCCGGCGTCGCGCAGCTGCGGGGCGACGCGGAGGGCGGTGTCGAGGTCGTAGCCGCAGTTGGCGTCGGCCCAGAGAAAGGCGGCGGGGGCGAGGGCGCGCACGCGGCGCGCGAGGGCGACGTCGAAGACGGGATCGGGGGCGACCTTGAGGTTGAAGTGGCGGTAGCCGCGGCGGCGGCCTTCGGCGACGAGGGCGTCGACTTCGTCGAGGGTGCGGGCGTTGACGGTCCAGCTGAGGTCGAGCGGGCCGCCGCGGGGGCGGCCCCAGAAGGCGTGGAGCGGTTGGCGGGCGGCGCGGGCGGCGAGGTCGTGGAGGGCGAGGTCGAGGCCGGCGCGGGTGATCGGCATGCCGGTGCTGAAACCGGGGGCGATGGCGGCGTCGAGGGCGCGATGGGCGCCGGGGAGATCGGCGGGGTCGCGGTCAAGGAGCGCGGGGACGTAGTAGCGGCGGAGGGCGACGACGGCGGCCTCGGGCGTCTCGTAGGACCAGGTGGAGATGGGCACGCTCTCGCCCCAGCCGACGGTGCCGTCGTCGGCGGTGATCTTGATGATGACGGCGGCGCGCCCGGCTTCGCCGGCGGGACCGGCGAAGAACTTGAAGTAACCGGTCATCGGATACCGGACGGGGAAGAGCTCGATGGGGTCGATCTTCATGCGGGGGGGAGCGGCGCGGAGGGTGCCGAGGGTGCCGAGGACGAGCGGAGTGGCGAGGAAATGGCGGCGCGTCATGCGGCGGGGACGGGCGGACGTGACGAGTGACGAGTGACGAATGACGAATGACGAATGACGAATGACGAATGACGAATGACG
>JACCEB011657086.1_pt1 | contig 17325 bp, 16 predicted proteins | sample 7454761 | NCBI WGS metagenome assembly JACCEB01 (sample SAMN15323454, study PRJNA562643) | freshwater metagenome | isolation source: river surface water | place: USA:Blue River Watershed | collected 2017-08-18 | reverse complement strand
CCTTCTTTAGCTTCAATTGCTTGGTGCATACCTTCGCTATAACGACGGCCTGCCAATAGACGGCCGGTGTGTTCGTCAACAATCAGAATCTCGCCATCCATGATTACATAATCACGATCGCGTTTATAGAGCTCTTTTGCGCGAATCGCGTTATTCAAAAGTCCAACAAGTGGCGTGTTCACCGATTCGTATAGGTTTTCAATCCCGAATTCTTTTTCGGTCTTGTCGATTGCGCTTTCAAGCACACCAATTGTGCGCTTCTTCTCATCTACTTCGTAGTCTTCATCACGATTTAGTTTGCGTACAAACCGCGCAAAGTGTTCGTACCATTCATTTTTCTCGTTGGTTGGTCCACTGATGATTAGCGGCGTGCGCGCTTCGTCAATCAAAATAGAGTCAACTTCATCCACGATTGCAAAGAAATGCTCCCGTTGAACTAATTCAGCTGGATTCCAAACCATGTTGTCGCGCAAGTAGTCAAAACCAAATTCATTGTTGGTTCCGTAAGTAATGTCTGCTGCATATGCAACGCGACGTTCTTGCGGATTCATGTGCGCGAGAATGCATGAAACTTCCAAACCTAAGAATCGATGAACTCGTCCCATCCATTCAGAGTCGCGCTCTGCCAAGTAATCATTGACTGTAACAACGTGCACGCCTTTACCTGCAATTGCATTTAGGTATGAGGGCAATGTCGCTACCAGTGTTTTACCTTCACCGGTTCGCATTTCAGCAATGTTGCCCAAATGCAGAGCAGCACCACCCATAATTTGAACGTCGTAATGGCGTTGACCCAACACCCGCCAGGCTGCCTCGCGAACTACCGCAAATGCTTCAGGCATCAAGCTATCCAGATCTTCACCGCTCTGATAACGGGCTTTGAACTCTGCTGTTTTTGCCTGTAGTTGTTCGTCTGAAAGAGCTTTAATCGCAGGTTCTAATGCGTTTGTCTTGTCTTTGATTCGCTCCAAGTTGCGAAGGATCTTGCCTTCACCGATTCGAAGAATCTTGTCTACAACGCTCACGCATTTCCTTACTTTGGTAAATTTTTGATAACTCCTAGGTAAATGCTAAGCGACCTTTGCCAACCATGTGTGCCCTACTCTCAGACTATGGTTGAAACAGCGCAGATTGTGAGCCAAAAACAGGCCAAACGGGCAATTTTGAGCGCGCAGGGACTGCTCTCTATACCTGCTGAGGGTTCCTCTCTCAAGGCTGCAGTCGACCAACTCGGGGCCGTCCAACTCGACACGATTTCCGTTTTAGCGAGGTCTCATGAACTCGTAGCCCACGCTCGGCATCGTGGATTGAGTCGGGCCGAAATTGAAGCAACTTATTGGAATGGCGATTCGCATTTCGAGTACTGGTCTCACGCGGCCTGCATTTTGCCAATAGATCGCTGGCCCATGTTTAGTTTTCGAAGGCGCGCATCCGCATCAAAAGATTTGTGGAATGGCGTTACTAAAAAATCTATTAACCAAATAAAAAAACGATTGGCAACAGAAGGTGGTTTGACCACTACTGAACTTGGTGGTGGCCGCAAGTCTTCTGACTGGTGGGACTGGTCTGAAACCAAGAGCACCGTTGAGTGGTTACTTGCAACGGGGGATGTCACTTGCACTAAACGAGTTGGCTGGCGAAGAGTTTATTCACTTTCAGAAGACGCAATTCCAGAAAAGTATTTCTATGACTTGCCTGATGATGAAGCAATTTATCAACTCTTACTAGATGGCACTCGAAGTCAGGGAGTTGCATCCATGAATGACATTCTGGATGTCCATAGATTAAAAAAGCCAAATAAAACTTCAACAAGAAACTTAGATGCAACGACTAAAGCTTGGCGCAGGTTTATTGAGAACCCGGAAATAGTTTCCCTAAAGATTCCTGGTTGGGCTGATACCTACTACGCATTCAAATCAGCAATTGAAAATCAGTCAAAAAATCTCGCTAACAATTCAGTACTCCTCTCTCCTTTTGATTCTCTAGTTTGGCATAGACCAAGGCTGGAAGAAGTTTTTGGAATGGAGTATCGAATAGAGGCCTACACCCCAAAAGCAAAGCGTTATTACGGATACTTCGCAATGCCAGTTCTTGTCGGTGACGAAATAGTTGCAAGAGTGGATCCAAAACGCAACGGAAAAACTTTAACTATCAACCGACTAGTTTTTGAATCAGATAAGCCTTCAGAAAAACACATCGCAGGTGTAGCTAAAGCAATCCTGAGAGCAGCATCTTGGGTGAACTGTGACCAGATTGAAATTGCCGAAGTGATTCCAAAAACTTTACACAAAAAAGTAATTCAGCTCGTAAGTTGATTTGTTTGCGGGCTCAAATAACCCCATTGAACCGCTTGCCAAACCGCTTGCGCACGGGAACTGGTATTGAACTTAGCTCCGATATGTCGCAAATGATTCTTTACTGTGCTTTCGCTAACCGATAAGCGATATGCAATAGCACGATTTGAAAGACCATCCGCTGCAAGCTGAAGTATGTGGTGCTCCTGAGCAGTTAGGTGAGGTCGATTGGCAATTTTTGGCTTGGATTGAATTGGTATGCCCAAAGACAACACCAGAGTTTCGGGTGCAGCTTGCCAATTGACAATTTCAACTTCATAGTCATGAATAGCGTGAGATTTGGGCACTTGCTCTTCACTTAATTTCCACCAGATAAGTTTCACATCCAGATCAACTTTGCGAATCCGCTCTAGTTGAACTTGCATTGTGTCCACGGAGGTTGCTGAAATTAGAAAAGCCGCATCGGGTATGCAGTTTGCAATCATGGTCGGCGCATCCTCGATGTGATTACTAATTGCCGAAACTTTAATTTCTGCCCGCATAGACCGAAGCTGATCTAAAAAGGCGTTTCGATAAATGAGTGGGCCACAAAGTGAAATTGAAAACACTGTTCCTCCAGAAAGTTTCGCTTGAGCGAACCTTGCATTAGTTACGGAACATCTGGTGCTGTTTTCTATAATGTTGAAGGAACCGTGAGTGGATTGTGAGCCAGGGCTAAATTAACTTCTCACTTACTTTCATGGTTGATTTACGACCATGTCGTGACCAGTGATGACGCTTTGCGGCTCTTCGCAAATTAGATTCCATAACTTTGAAAGCCCGTTCATATGCCTTTTCAGGCTCGGAAGCTTCGCCGGTTGCTCGAATCAATGCACCTTTGACTTTCGCAGTAATTTCAACATGCCAAGATTTTGCTGCCAGCCTTGGATTGTTTTGATGAGCAACCTCTACATCAAAGGCGATGATGTTATTTCCAAATCTATCTAACTCGAGAGTTCTTTCGCGTAAATGTTCTAACCATTCCTTATTGGCTTCAAGGTGACGATTGTGAATTGAGATGGTTGGGTCAGACATTTTTCCTCCAAGTTTCTTATGTGGGACTTTACTTGAGTGTTAACCGCTTTGCCATACATCTCCTGCAGAGATTTTGTATGCTGTTGCTAACACCAATATGTTCGTAACTTGCTCTGGATTTTTCAAAGTCAAAATCAATTGTCGCAGCGTGGATCCCGTTGTCCAAACGTCATCAAGGACTAATATTGGAAAGTCTGTTTTCAAGTTAACTGCAAAAACTTCCTTAACGTTCTCAGCGCGCTGTTTGAGACTCAAGCCTCTTTGATCTCTAGGTTCTCGTCTGTAGTAAACCGCGTCTGGATCAAACCTAAGGTTGGGGTTTCGCCGCTGGAGTTCGGCTGCCAATTGCCCCATTGCGTAAAAACCTCTGGTTGCGAAAGCTCGCTTTCGTTGGGGCGGAATAACAATTTGCATTTCTCGATTAGAGGCTAAAGCGGGTTCATTGTCTACCAATAAATCGGCGAAACAATTAGTTAGTGAAGTTAGATGGCGATCCTTCCAGCCCGATATTGCACGCATCATTGCCGGATTTTGCTGCGAGAGAGTACGAAACAACAGACCATTTGGAAGTCGATAATTTTTGGGGCGAAATCCCTTTCTGCAATTAGAACAAAAATAGTCTGTAGCAAAATTGCATCCAAAACATCTTTTTTGAACTAGTAAATCTGTAAACCTCTGCACCGCTAAATTCTTGCTCGCAAGCTATAGAAAAAGTGAGCAAACTACTTCTTGTGGAAAATTACTTGGAGTAAACGGCTTGTACATTCTTTGCGAATTTAATCCACTGCCCATCTTCAAACATCCAGACTGAGCCAGAGTTAGAACCAGCAAGAAGCGCACCGTTGTTTGAAGTACTGATGTAGTTGAATTTTCTTGGGCCATTTAAGTTTCTCAAAGAACCATTTGTTAAAGATACCTGTGCAACTACAGATTCGCTGATACCTATTTGACCAAGTACAGCAAGGTCTGTTGAATTGAACCAGTCAACATCGGTTACCTCGTTAAGTGTTTGTTCAACTTTGTGAAGACCCACCACTTTGAGAATGCCGTTTTCGGAAACTATTGAACCGACCAGCAATGTTGAAGTGGATTGAGTTGTTGCAATCAAAGCCACTCGAGCTCCATCTGGAGAAACCGAAAAATCCTGTATTCGCAATCCTTCTAATTGCAATACTTTTTGGATTGAGCCGTCTGTTGATAGGCAAAAGAGATTCCCTCTGAAATTACTAAACCACAAACGGCCGCTATTGTCGTAACCCGAATTTTGGACATCCACAAACTGGGATTTGTACTTTTTAACTTTAGAGACCGAAGCCGTGCGAAGCTCGCCGTTGAGGGTGTATGCCAATCTTTTTTGATTCTCGGAGATTGAAAATCTTATGTCTTTTGGAAGTTTCCCTAGGTCAACCAGGAGGCCATCGTTTTCAGCCGACAAATTCCCGTTTTGCAGGGTGAATATTCCACTCTCCCGTTTTGCAAAATCTGGATCCAATTTAGAGAAATTTCTTCGGTTGAAATAAGTCTTTCCTTGGGTGCTCAAAATTCGATCGTTAGTTGAGATTTGAACTCTTGCGACCCCTGGGATGCTCTGTAAAGTCCAAACAAACTGCGCCATCATAAATTTTCTTTGGCTGCTATCGGCATTCAATGCTGCCGCATTCAGATTTATATCTGCGACACCATTTGAAATTGCAACTGATCCAAATCTGAGTGCAGTTCCATTTGGAATTGCAGTTTTGAAATTTTCCCGAGAGCCCAACAAAAGTGCACTTACCAGCTTCGTTCCGATTGATTTTTCATTTTTTGGCAACCAAACTATTTCAGGTACCAATCTTGTGAAATTTTCATTTCCGAAATACACATTGAATGCACTGAATCCGCGCACCATGTCTGAACTTGTAAGAATTCCACTCTGTATTTCATTTTGGATTCTTAGCCCCGCCTTGGTATTTTCCATTTGGAATTGCAGCAAAAATGGTTTAGCTACTGAAAATATTTCGAATCTATGGTTCTTCTTCAAGCGACCCGTTTGTAGCGCTGATAATTCAACAATTCCAGTACCCAAATCGTTGTACTGAATTGAAGCTGAATCCAATACTTCAAAACTGGTCGGATTCCACACGTTAGATGCGCTCGGAGTTAAATATTTACGGGCCACTTCGAAGTCACCAAAAGTAGATACATTCGCAGCCACAAAGCCTGATGCGATTTGCACAGCATTCATTCGAACTGTTGGTGGTTTTGCGATAACGCGAACCGCATTCGTATCTTGCTGGGTAACATTATTTTCGATGATTTCGATTGGTCCAGCAGTGGGAATGGCAGCACAACCACTGAGTATCAGTATGAGAATGAATAAACCAACTACTTTTCTCATTGTCCACCATGCCAAGCATCAATTTCGTCCATCTCAATTGGCAAAGCCGGGCTCTTAAATTCAGCATTGGCTTTTCGCGGCAGGGTTAGCCGAAAGTTTGCACCTTTTCCTGGCGCTCCACTTGCTTCTAGCCAACCCCCGTGTATGCGAGCATCTTCAAGTGAGATTGAAAGCCCAAGTCCAGTGCCGCCGAGTGTGCGCTGGCGCGATGGATCTGCTCGCCAAAAACGATTGAAAGCGAGTGACGACTCTCCTGGCTGTAGGCCAATGCCTTTATCGCGAACTGCCACTGAAACACATTCGGCGTTTCCGGCTACACAAATTCTGACAGTCGAGTCGCCAGCATGCTCAATTGCGTTCGAAACAAGATTTCGAACAATTCGATCAATGCGCTTTTCATCGCACTCAACAATTCCGGTAGTGCCAGCTACTTCAACCTCAACTTTTACGCCAAGGTCTCTAGATACATCTTCTAGTCCTTCAACTACTCGGCTTACCAGGCTTCCTAATTCGACCGAAACCAAATCGAGTCGAGCGACTCCCGCATCTAGTCGAGAAATTTCCAGCAAATCATTCAGTAGGTTTTCAAAACGTATGGTCTGCTGAAGTAATAGAGAGGCCGCTTTTGCAGATGACGGATCAAACTCATCTTTTGATGCATGCAGCAATTCAGCTGCCATTGATATTGTGGTGAGAGGAGTGCGCAATTCATGGGAAACATCTGACACAAATTGCTGTTGTACTTTAGAAAGTGATTCAAGTCTTTGAATCTGCGATTGCATTGATTCAGCCATTGAATTAAAGGACTCGGCCAGTTTCCCAAGGTCATCGCGGGTTCGAACTGCAATCCGTTCGGTTAATCTGCCAGCTTTCAGTCTCTCCGCGCTAGCGGCTACTTGTCTAATTGGATTAACAACTTGTCTTGTCAAAAGCAAAGACACCAAAATAAATGCAAAAGCCATTAACCCCGAGGCCAAGGCAATTGAAGACTGCATCAAAGATAAGTTCTCAATTTCATTCTGAAGGGGAAAAAGTTGATAGAGCTCATATTTGCCCATAATTGGAATTTCAATTGGTGCGCCGATAATGATGCCAGATTTTCTAGTCCCATCTAGAAAAACCAAATCGGCTATTTGTAATACCTGTGCAGCTTCTTTGCGAATTGCTTTTCGCATATCAGGTGAAACACTGTCATAAGCAATTTCATTAGTGCCGCGTTCAGGGGCATAGTGCGTGAAAGAACTTGGATCTGCAATCAATAGAACTTCAAAATCACTATTTGAGGCTGACACCTGACTAACAGCACCCACAATTGCATCTACTACAGCATCTTCTTGGCCATTAATAGAAGACTCTGGAAAAGATTCAATTACGCGATTTGCGGCTTCAATTCCCGCCTGTGCTTGGGTGAGGCTACTTTGCTTTCGATCGCTTAGAAGACTATCTCGAACCGAAGTAATTGAAATTAGAGACACAAAAGTCGCGATTACGAGCGAAAACGAAATCGATGTCAGCAGAATGCGAAAGGTAAGGGAACCACGCCAGGTTTTTAGAAACTGGCGGATGAATTCCCGAATTTTCATTAGCTAGGCGTACCAGATTTGTATCCGATGCCACGAACAGACAAAACATATTTTGGATGTTCTGGGTCATCTTCAATTTTTGAACGAAGTCGCTGGACATGTACATTTACAAGTCGGGTATCAGATCCATCAACGCCGCGATAGTTCCAAACATCTTTCAAAAGTACTTCCCGAGTAAATGCCGTGTCTGGATGCATTGCGAAATGCTTCAATAAATCAAACTCGGTTTTTGTTAATGCAAGCTCAACGCCATTTCGGAAAGCTGTTCGGCTTTCTGGATGCAATGTGATGTCACCAAGTTTTACAACATGCTTGTCATGCACCCGGAGTCTGGCCTTGATGCGTGCAACCAGAACCTGAGATTCGCATGGCTTAATGATGTAGTCATCTGCACCGCTGTCTTCTAGGCCGCGAATAATGTCGGAGCTATCTGTGCGCGCTGTCAGCATCACAATTGGAATCTTTGATTCAGCTCGGATGTCTTTGGCGATATCAAAGCCGCTACGACCTGGCAGCATCAAGTCAAGCAACACTAAGTCTGGATTCGAATCCTTGAAGACCTGAAAAGCCGTATCGCCGCGAGGGCACAAAATCGTTTCGTAACCTGCTCTGCGCAGCACTAGATCAATCATTGTTGCAAGGTCGGTGTCGTCTTCAACAATCAAGATTCGAAAGGCCATAGGGCAATACTCCCACGCTCTGGCGAGCCTTCGCCATTCGGGAAAAGTAGACTGCATTTATGTCTAATTCACAATGGTCAAATGAACAGCCTCCAGCCTGGCAAGGCCCAAAGGCACCTTCAAATCAGCCCGAGCCTCCAGCGCCTTCATCTGGCTGGAAAAAAGAACGCCTGAGTGTGCTTCTAGGTCTTACTTGGGGACTTTTTAGCAAGAATGCAAAAATTTTTCTCATCGGAAATCTACTAACAGTAGGTATCGGTGCAATAGTCACTTTGACATTCTTACGTCTATATCCGATTGAACTATCAGCAATCTCACAGGCGCTTTTGAATGGAGATCCAAAACCGCTAGATGATGCGATAGCTGCAGCTGGAAGTATTGAAGAGCAAAGTCAGTTGACCTTAGATGCGATTTTGCCAATTCTCAAAATGCTCGCAATCACTTTCCCATTCATAGCAATTACTTCGCTAATTGCTTCTGCACTTGCGACAAAGGTTGGTCTCGAAAAATCTGATGAAAATGCAAATGTCAAAATCAACTGGGTGCAAGTTACAAGCGCTTCCGTAGCAACTGCTGTTTATTTCTTAGTTGGCTTCATTCCAGTAGTAGTTATCGGAATTGCCGCACCTGCTTTCATAGTGATTGCTGTGATTTTGTTGATTCCATATTTGGTTTGGGTCTGGCTTGGATTAGCAATGGTTTACCCAGTTGCAATGGCCGAGAGCATTGGCGGGTTCCAGGCAATTAAGCGATCATTGGTTTTGTCTCGAAACAATCGAAAAACCATATTCGCAGTTGTAATCATCGTTGGAATTCTCTCGGCATTACCAGGGGCTGCGCTAAATCAATTCATGTTATTGATTCCAAGTTCAATATTGAACTATGTTGAGGTTACAACGCTTTCAAACTTTGCCGGTTTACTAATCTCAGTTCCAATCACATCTTCTGGAATCGTAATTTTGTACCGCTACTTCCACGCAAAGTTCCACAACTGACCTAAAGTCCATAAAACAAAAGCCCCAGCCGCTTTGGCTGGGGCTTTTGTTTTGCTCTTAGTAGCGGTAATGCTCTGGCTTAAATGGGCCTTCTGAACTCAGTCCCATGTATGAAGACTGATCTTTTGTTAGCTCAGTAAGGCGCACACCGAGTGCATCAAGATGAAGTCGTGCAACTTTTTCGTCCAAAACCTTTGGCAATGTGTAAACGCCAATTGGGTAATTTTCAAGCTTGGTGAACAATTCAATTTGAGCCAAAACTTGATTTGTGAACGAGTTCGACATCACGAATGATGGGTGACCAGTTGCGTTGCCCAAGTTCAGCAAACGACCTTCTGAAAGCACGATGATCGACTTGCCATTTGCAAAACGCCATTCATCAACCTGTGGTTTGATGTTTAGGCGTGTGATTCCTGGAAGTTGTGCAAGGCCTGCCATGTCAATTTCATTATCAAAGTGACCAATGTTTCCAACAATGGCTTGATGCTTCATTTTTGACATATGTTCAGCAGTGATTACATCCTTGCAACCTGTTGCTGTAATGAAAATGTCTGCTGTTTCAAGCACATCTTCGATGCGTGCGACTTGGTAACCATCCATTGCAGCTTGAAGAGCGCAAATTGGATCGATTTCAGTGACAATAACGCGAGCACCCTGGCCGCGCAACGAATCAGCAGAACCTTTACCAACATCGCCATAACCACAAACAACAGCAACTTTGCCACCAATCAAAGTGTCTGTAGCGCGGTTAATTCCGTCAATTAATGAGTGGCGGCAGCCGTATTTATTGTCGAACTTGCTCTTGGTTACAGAGTCGTTGACATTGATGGCTGGGAAAAGCAATTTATTTTCACGAGCCATTTCATAGAGACGATGCACGCCGGTTGTGGTTTCTTCAGTCACACCCATGATGCCTTCAGCAATCTTGGTCCAGCGATCTGATGATTCGGTCAAGCTGTGCTTAAGCAGTTTGAGGATTACTGCATATTCCTCAGAATCAGCCGCGGTTGGCTCTGGAACCGCTCCAGCTAATTCAAACTCACGACCTTTGTGCACTAGCAATGTGGCATCGCCACCGTCGTCCAAAATCATGTTAGGGCCTTCGCCATTTGGCCAGCGAAGAATCTGTTCTGTGCACCACCAGTATTCATCAAGTGTTTCGCCTTTCCAAGCGAAAACTGGAATACCTTTTGGATCTTCAGGAGTTCCGTTAGGTCCAACTACTACTGCAGCAGCAGCGTGATCTTGAGTTGAGAAAATATTGCATGAGGCCCAACGAATTTCGGCGCCAAGTTCTGCAAGTGTTTCAATTAAAACTGCTGTCTGCACGGTCATGTGAAGTGAACCAGTAATTCGAGCACCCTTTAGTGGCTTGCTTGCACCGTACTCTTTACGCATCGCCATCAAGCCTGGCATTTCATGTTCTGCCAAGCGAATTTCGTGTCGACCAAAATCTGCAAGTTTTAGATCTGCAACTGCATAATCCAAACCGAGATCTACTGAAAAATTGACGCCAGCCGCAGTGACTACATCAAGAGACATTAATTACTCCTTGAAAGTGGACTTGCGACAAACGGCTCGAGACTTCGATGGTTTGCCAATATAGGGTCGGGATAACGACTCGCAGGGCGTAGCCTAAACCAGCATCGGCAGTAGCGCCGACCTTGCCACTAGACAGTTTTGAGAATGTCAGGTTCAATAAAAATGTATCGAGCATGAGGCACCTGTGCTCGAATTAAGTTTTCAGCCTCATCAATGCCGGCACTCAAATTTGCCCCGCTTTGCTCTCCTGAAATAGCGATCTTGCACGCAACCAGAAGTTCATCTGGGCCAACATAAAGAGTGCGTAGGTGAATCAAACTTTGCACAACAGAAGCATTCTGCAACGCTTTTTCAATAGCTTGGATGTCCTCAGCTAATGCTGATTCGCCAACCAGCATGCTGCTCATTTCGAAAGACAAAATCACCGCAATCACAACTAGCAATAACCCAACCGCAATTGCTCCGAGGCCATCCCATTGAGAGTTGCCAGTGATAGTTGCGGCACCCACGCCAAAGAGTGCGAAAACCAAACCAAGTAATGCGCCAATATCTTCTAAGACTATGACCGGGAGTTCAGGTTGGCGTGCAGCTCGAATGAATTGCCAGAGCGTGCGTTTGCCGCGAATTGCATTTACTTCTCGAAGTGCGGTTCGCAATGAAAAACTCTCCAAAACAATCGCAACAATGAGTACGGCCAATGCGATAGTTGTGTTTGGCACTTCTTCTGGACTCTGAATTTTGTGAATGCCTTCATAGAGCGAAAAGATGCCACCGATTACAAACAAAACAATTGCGACAATAAATCCATAGATGTAACGAACGCGGCCATAACCAAATTGATGTTTGTCCGTAATCGTTCGCTTCGAATGACGATTGCCTACTAACAACAGGACTTGGTTACCTGAGTCAGCTAAAGAGTGAACGGCTTCGCTCAACATTGAAGATGATCCAGTTAGCAAGAAAGCCACAAACTTAGATATTGCGATGCCAATATTTGCAAGCAATGCCGCAACGACAGCTTTTATGCCACCTTCTGTACTCATTTGGAATTTATTCCTTTGACTTAGATTTAAGTTCGAGGATTGGAAGAATCGGACTTGGGTCAATACCTAATGCAAGCGCTGCATAAACACTCGCCCAGTCCGTCAACGCAATTAATGAAGCCATTCGGCTGATTGGATCTGAGCCTTGGGATTCGATGAAAGTTACTTTGACTCCTCGTTGTCCTGCGATCTCATTAACGACATTTGCCCGCCGTTCAGCGCCCGCATCATCCAACGTATCTTTCAAAATAAAAATTCTGAATTGACCTAATCCCGATGTGTTTTCATCTTCAAATAAATCTTCAATTGACCCAGGCGCATAGGGGCCATCAAGGACCACAATTTGGTTGTGTTGTGATTCTGGCATTTCACCATGCACTGCTGGAAGCTTTGCATTTTCTGCAAGTTGCGATGTAACCCTGTATGCAACCACCCCACCAAATGCACCAGTTCCCCAAACCATTGGTAGCGATTGTGCGAATTGCAAACCAAGCAGTTTTCCTGGATTTTCATCAAGTGGAGTTTCAACAGCGCAGTCTCGGTTGATTTCATCAATCAAGTCAGCAACAGACTGCAACTGTTTGGCATTGATTGAAAAAATCCCGAGTGCGTCACCGATTAGTAATAGCGGTGTGAGCAAAGTCCACATTGATGCGCGCGGCATTCGACCCTGAGCATCTATTGGGAAAGTAATGCTGTCTCTGATTTGCTCTAAGACGCTATCTAATTTCGAGCCAGGAGTTGTGATTGCAATTACCTGCGCACCTCTTCGCCCAGCTTCAATCGCACCTGCAATAGTCTCTTCCGTGCTTCCGCTACATGAAAGTGCAATCACCACATCACTTGGCCCAACCCAAGTTGGCAAACTAAAACCACCTACTGCGACAACCGGAATCGAGCTTGCAACATGCGCAAGTGATTGCGCAATGCGGCCAGAGATTCCCGAACCTCCAACGCCAGTGATTACAACAGAGCGCGGCTTACCCCATTCTCGGACCTGGGAACTTTTCTTTTCATCAATCGCCAAAAGAGCCGAACGAATTTGCGCGCCGCTTGATGCAGTTGCAGTCAACATATTTCCTGCATCAATTTTTAGCATCTCATCAATGTCGTTGAGGATATCTTCTTCGTTCATTACTTATTTCCTAGTAATACGGGAATTCCATCTTCGATTCGAAAATCCTGGTTGCAGCAAAGGCTTCGCAAATGGTCATCCACCTCAACTAGCTGTCCATGTTTTTCACAAGGACATGCAAGCAGTTTCAGAATCTTTGGATCAATCACGTTATGCCCTAATCACTGCTAGGACAGAGTCGGTTAATTGCTTTACTTCTTGGGTAGTTTTTGCCTCTGCATTTAATCTCAGTAAAGGTTCTGTATTGCTAGCTCGAACATTGAACCACCAAGAATCGCCCGCAACAGTCAGACCATCAAGTTCATCGATACTTACACCGCTCTCTGCGCTGTATTTGTCTTTCAAAGTTTTCACAATGGCAGCTGGATTATCTACTTTGGAATTAATTTCTCCACTTTCAACATATCTCTGATATTTCTTCAAGAGGCTAGAAAGGGTTTGGCCCTGTTCGGTTTCACCAAGTGCAGCCAAAGCATGCATTGCAGCTAGCATCCCAGAGTCTGCTTTCCAAAAATCTGCGAAGTAGAAGTGGCCAGAATGCTCGCCACCAAATATCGCTCCGGTTTCGGCCATGGTTGCTTTAATAAACGAGTGACCAACTCGAGTTCGAACCGGAGTACCTCCAAGTTCAGTCACAAGTTCGGGAACGCTTCTTGAAGTGATGAGATTATGAATAATCGTAGCCTTTGGCTGTTTCTTCAATTCTCTTTCGGCAATTAATGCCGTCAATGTAGATGGGCTAACAATTCCGCCATTTTCGTCTACGACAAAGCAACGATCCGCATCACCATCAAACGCTAATCCAATGTCTGCACCAACTTCTCTAACTTTATTCTGCAAGTCAACTAAGTTTTCTGGCTCAATTGGATTAGCTTCGTGATTCGGAAAAGTGCCATCGAGTTCAAAATACATTTCGGTAATCTCTAACGGCAGATCTTTCAAAACCAATGGAACTGTATATCCGCCCATGCCGTTTCCGGTGTCAATCACAACTTTAAGTGGACGAATATTTTTTAGGTCCACCAACTTGTTCAAAAAACTTGCGTATTGTGAAACTAAATCTTGTTTTGTTTCTTGACCAACCGGACCGCTGTATTGAGACTTCCAACCTGCTTCAATCATTTCTTTAATTTGTCGAAGTCCAGTCTCCTGACCAACTGGCGCAGCACCTTGTTTGCAAAGTTTGATGCCGTTGTATTGAGCCGGATTATGACTTGCTGTGAACATAGCTCCTGGCAATCCAAGGTGACCAGATGCAAAATACAAACCATCGGTCGAGCACAAGCCAATTTGAATTACATCGCAACCTTGTGATTTCACACCTTCAGCAAAGGCCGCTACAAGCTCTGGTCCACTCGGCCTCATATCGTGACCAATCACGATTGCCCCAGGCCCGCCGTCGGCTTTGCGGGCTCCGAGCACCTCAACAAAAGCCGCGCCTACCTCACGAGCCAAATCAGCATTAATTTGATCTGGGTATGTTCCGCGTACGTCATAGGCCTTGATAATTTGATTTAAATCCCGCATACCTTAAGCCTACCTTCGGCCCTAGGGGCAGTTACAGGTCACGCACAACTTGCAAATGGCCGCGACGTCCGGAGTTTTCTAAATCTCCCACCGGCTCTGCGCTTTGGGCAGTTTCGCGAACTGCTTGCGCTAGCTGTTCTAGGTCCTCGGCACTTGGCTTTAGTGATTCTGGATTTGTTTCAAGTTTTATAAGTTCCCAGCCGCGCGGAGGTGTGGTCGCATTGCTATGCAATTCACACAGGTCATAGCAGTGTGGTTCGTTAAATGTTGCAAGCGGTCCGAGCACCATGGTTGATTCGCCGTAGACGTAAGTCAAGGTTGCCACCGCGTTGTTTGAACACAACGGACGCGAACATTTTCGGTTGGGACTCACAGGGACAGGTTAAGTCTAGGTTTGCCAAAGTCAGAGCTTTGACACACTTTCGATTGGTCTTTAGCTAATTGCCAAAGTTAACCGGACACCACGAGCAACTTGGGATTCGGGATCTATCATTGGCAAAACTGCACTTATTTCACCAACCGAACTTGATTTCATAAAAATCGCTGTTGCGTAAAACTCTGAATCTTCAGACTCGATCGTTACAACATTTCCTGCAACTATTCGGTTCTCAAAAACTTGGGTCACAAAACTGTCAGCGACTACGGAAACTTCTTTTACCCATTTAACTTCGCCAGCAGTACGAACAGTAACTTTGAGTTTGGCATCCTGTTTTCCACCCAAAATCAAAGCTACTTTCGAAGCTCCGCTTGGAACCACAAATGTTGAGTGTTCTTTAATCGCTGGCACCCCAGTTACAACTTCATAATCACCAAGACCACGGTTTCGACTGAAGTAGGTTGCTGTTGCAAGCACAGGCTCATCAGAAGAAACGGTCAATGCCAATGCTTCTCCACCTTGAGCACGGGTTAGGTCAACGATTTTTTGTTTTCCTTTAGTGAGTAGAACCCCGTTTAAACCATCGACTACAAAACTTCCGGATGGAGTGTGCGCAGTAACTGTGATAACCGCATCATCGTCAGTAGCTAGCAAGTGAAGTTTCGGCAACTTGGCGGTAATTGGAATACGCGCAATCACCACCTCTTTTGCTGAATCAATTACCGGTGTTACATAGGAACGGCCGCGAGTTTTCAAACCTTTAATCACTTCAGCTTGAACATTTGCAACAATTCGTCCATCCAATGACTTGATCTGCAAACTTGCAGATTTCACACCTGGCATGATTTCGCTCAAATCCAAAGTTCTGGTTGATTCACCTGGAATGACGAGTCGACGATTTTCGCCTAACTGATATTTTCCATTTTGACTAAAAGCTTCAACTGAGACCACAGTGTCAGTGTTATCTGGATTGACCATTACTAACGATGCGCCAAAACCAGCGGTTGTGGTGATTCCGTTGAACCACCAAGTTGGCTGCGGTGTGCGACATACATCAGCCGCATAGCCCGCCATATTTCGCGGCGCTTCTGATGCAAAAACAAAGTTTGTGAGAAGTGGTGAATCTTCACCGTCAGACAGAACTCGATCGGATGCGCCTGGTGCCATGGAAAACGAGCGGAAAAATCCTTCCGCTAGCGAGATAGCCCGACCATCAACATCAACTTTCAATTCTTGGCTGGCTTGATTCAAAGCGCCGTTCACCGAAAACAAAGTGGACTTGGCTGATGAGAATTGGTTTTGCCAAGCAACACAAATTGTGTCGTTTACAAGTTTGGGTGGGGCAAACTCAACACTTCCAACAGTTGGGTTTCTCCAAAAAGAAAGCGCAGAAGAAGCCAAAATAAAACCGATGACAATAAAAATCATTAAAGATTCATTAAACAATTGTTTGACAATGTCGCGGAATTTATTGAAAGAGTCTGAAAGCATTATTCATCCAACCATTCATCGCGGTAACTATGTCTTCTTCGTGGCGCCAGCACAATCAATAATGCCAATAGTGCGCTACCTGCAATTACGAGCCAACCAAATCGTCTACCACTATCAAACTGAATCAGAATCTCACCGGAGGCTTGCTTTGGAATTTTCCATGCAAGTGTTTCGCCATCAATTCGTTTCAGAATATTGCCATCAAGAGTTGCCACCCATTGATCCGACGAACGATCGGTCAAATGCAATTCACGAACAAATCCACTAGGGGTAATGACACCTTTTACATCTGGTGGAAGCGGAGCCTTTTGAATATCGGTCAGGGCTAATTCATCAATGCCATCTGTTACATAGGCCCGAGAGTTAACATCAGTTAATCGCCAAATATGTAGCAACTTTTCATTTCTCGCGGTGATTAGTCTTTCGAGATTACCGCGAGATGAAACTCGATTAATTGCGTCGTCGCGGAATGGAACTGCAATGTACCCAATTCCTAACTGTCGCAAAGGATTTTCAAGATTTGCATCGTACCCATTCAACCAGGCAGCAACTCTTTGCGAGAGCACAGCTTTATCGTAAGTTTCAGAAATCTCTTTATCCCCGAAAATGCGCAGTCGCCCGTCAAGAATCTCAACGGTTAGCGCTCCATCTTCTTCAGTTGTGACGAGGAGGGTTCTGAGGCGGATTGGATCTGTGAACCCGCGCAACGCACTTCCAGAAATTTCTGTTTGTCTGCGCAAACCAGTTGAAAGATCGGCAGTTATGCTGTTTTGAATTAGTCCAACGACTGGCATTGCTGTAATTAGAATGCCAGCTATGGCAGTTGAAATTTGTCTCCAACCAAACTCAGAACGGGTTAACTGAACGCGAATACTTGATGCGCTGGCTGCTAAACACAAGATCATGGCGCCGTTTGCCGCAATTGCTGCAACCGAAAGTGAAGGCTGAATAATTGCATCGTTAAATACTGTTGCCATGAGTTGCCCCACAAAACTGACAACCACAATTACTGCTATGAAAGACCAAGCAATAGAACTAATTCGATTTGTTCTGCGATCTAGCAGAGAAATAAGCGCTACTAAAAACAGTGCAAAGCTCCACCACCAACCGGTGTGTTGGTGGGATTGACTTGATCCAAATAAAACGCTCCACGCGGGTGCAATTTCGCGAGCACTTGCGCCAAACTCAACAAACCAACGCAATGAGTT
>JACCEB010356184.1_pt1 | contig 17330 bp, 16 predicted proteins | sample 7454761 | NCBI WGS metagenome assembly JACCEB01 (sample SAMN15323454, study PRJNA562643) | freshwater metagenome | isolation source: river surface water | place: USA:Blue River Watershed | collected 2017-08-18 | reverse complement strand
CCCGCAAAGCCTGCGGGTTTCCAAATCAAAATCGCCACCATGAATACGAAGGGCAGCAGCACCGAGGCGTCTGGCAAATACACCGCGCCAATGGCTTGCACCATGCCCAAAAGCAAGGCGGCAATGAAGGCGCCGGCCAATGAGCCCAGGCCGCCAATCACGACCACCACAAAGGAGTCAATCAGCACGTCTGAACTCATGGACGGTGAAAGTGACAAAAACGGAGCCGCCACCACACCGGCCAAACCTGCGAGCGCGGTACCCAAACCCACCACACCAGCACTCAGTGCATCGGTGTTCACGCCCTGCATGGCGGTGGTCACGGGGTCCGTGCTGGCAGCGCGCACGAACAAACCGACCTTGGCGTAGCGCAGCCACAGGCTCAGCCCCAATGCCACGGCGGCGCCCATCACGATCACACCAATGCGGTATGCAGGGACAGGGGTACCGAAGAGGTCGACGGAGAAGTTCAACGCTTCGGGGGCGGCTACCGACAGGTTGCTTTTGCCCCACACGGACTGCACCATGTCTTCAATCACCAAGAGCAAACCGAAGGTGACCAGCACCACCGTCAAGGGCTCACGGTCTTGCAGCAAACGAAAGCCGTAACGGTCGAGCAAGACGCCGAAAATGGCCATCACCGCCGGTGCCGCCACCAAGGCCACCCAGAAATTGCTGTGCGAGGCCACGGTGTAACCCAAGTAGGCACCCAGCATGTACAGCGAGCCGTGTGCAAAATTCACCACGCGGCGCAGGCCGTAGATCAGGGCTAAACCTGAGCACATCACGATCAGCAATGCGCCGTAAACCAGGCCGTTAAAAAGATTGATGGTCAACAAGGGGCGTCTCCTCAGTGTTTTAGGGGGATGCTCAAGGGTGCTCGATGTCGCCCAGCGACATGTCGGGTGCACCCAGCACGCTCCAGCCGCCATCCACCGCCAGCGTGGCGCCTGTGACGTAGCTGGCTGCAGGGGAGGCTAAAAAGAAAATCGTTTCGGCAATCTCAGCGGGCTCGGCCATGCGCCCCAGCGGCGTGCGTCGCGCGATGGCTGAGGCATTGATGGCCCCTTGATCGGCCAATTGCGCGACCAAGGCGGTGGCCACATAGCCGGGGGCCACCGCATTGACGCGGATGCCTTTGCGTGCCCATTCGGTGGCGAGTGCGCGGGTCATGCCTAACACGCCAGCTTTCGCAGCGCAGTAAGCGTTGCGCCCTGGAATGCCACCATGGCTGGCGATAGAGCCTATGTTGACGATGGCGCCTCGGTTGCCTTTTGCATCGCGACCTTGGTGTTGCATGTGGTTCAGGGCGGCTTGCGTCATCAAAAACGCACCGCGCAAATGCACCGACAACACCTGGTCAAAGGCATTAGCGCTTTGCTGTAAGGTCGGCACAGTTTGGTCCCCGATGCCCGCGTTGTTGATCAGCGCATCGAGTCGTCCGAGCTGATCCACCGTGTGTGCGAGGGCGGCTTTGGCTTGCGCCTCTTGAGTCACGTCACAGGCCACGCCGAGGTGATGATTGCCGAGTTCGTGGGCGCGTTGGGTGACTTGAGTGGCATTCCTGTCGAGCAGCGCAACGCGCCAACCCCGAGCCGCAAAAAGCTGGGCCGTGGCCCAACCAATGCCATCGGCCGCACCGGTGATGGCGACCACAGGGTTAGACAAAGAAGCAGCGTGTTGCGTCATGGGCGGTGGATTAAATACGTCAATATATTTACGTTTATTATCTTGAATTGCACTCGGTGTGGCGAATCAATTTAGCGCTTAATTGCCATGGTTTTCCCTGTATTTTTCTGGTGAAAAATTGTCTTATTCAATTTGAGATTCCAGTATCTGGGTGTTTATGTGTCAATACATTGCTTTATTGAAGGGCATGTTCACCGCTTTGATCAGACGCGTTTCTTGGGCGGTGATCAGGTGTCCCGAGGCTGCCAGGTAGGCTGGAAAGTCGGGGTGGGTGTCACGGGCCAGGCAGCGTCGTTCGTAGTCCGCCAAATCGTCATAGGCCCACAGATGGACAAACTGGTTCAACGGGCCGACAAGGCTGGTGTAAAAGCCCACGGGGTGCCCCAAGGTGTCCATGAGTACTGGCATAGCCAACCGATTGAAAACTTCCAAAAACTCGGGCATCTTGCGCAAGGCAATGGTGTAGATGCGGTGGTCGACGAGGGGCTTGTTCAGGTGGTTCATGCGTGAGCCCCTGCGTGGTCTGCGATGTGGTTGGCAGTGACGTAGCCAAACGTCATGTTGGGGCCGTGGGTAATGCCTGCGGCCGGGTAGTTGCCACCCATGATGCTGGCGCGGTCATTGCCGACGGCGTACAAACCCTGAATAGGGGTGCCGTTGTCGCGCAGCACTTCGCCCACCACACTGGTTTGAATGCCGTCAAAAGTGCCCAAGTCGCCCATCACCACTTTGACGGCATAGAACGGACCCGTTTGCACGGGAGCCACGCAGGGGTTGGGCTTGTTTTCAGGGTCTGCCAAATAGCGATTGAAGGTGGTGGTGCCACGGCCAAACGCAGGGTCTTCGCCTTTGACGGCGCCCACGTTGTAGTCACGCACGGTACGTTCCAAGCCCTCGGGATCGATGCCTGCGTTGTGAGCCAGTTCGGCCAAGGTGTTGCCCTTGATCAAATAGCCGTTGCGCAAAAAGCGACCAATCGGCATGGGGGCCGGTTTGACAAAACCCATGCCGTATTTGGCGAGGGTGGTCTTGTCACAGACCAACCACATTGCTGTGTCTTTTTGTCCGTCGCAGGCTTGAATTAAATCGGCGCCGACGTCGTGATACGAATTGCTCTCGTTGGTGAAGCGTTGGCCATTTTTCAGAACACCGATGATGCCGGGCTTGTAGCGGTCGAGCAGATGCGGGAAAACGCCGAATTCACCATTGCCATAAGGCACATACGACACGGGCATCCAAGCCGAGGTGTCTTTGAAACGGATGTCGACTTTGCCACCTGCCGCCTCTGCCAAATTCAAGCCGTCGCCTGTGTTGCTGGTCGGTGTGGGCGACAGGTGCTCACCCCCGCGTTGCAGGTGGGGATAGGCTTTGGCAATGCGCTTCACGTCGTGGGGAAATCCACCACAGGCCAAGACCACGCCATGACGCGCGGTGATGCGTCGGTCGCTGCCTTCGCCCCCTGCGCGCACGCCGACGGCTTGCTCGTCCTTCATCAAAATTTCTTTGACGGGGCTGCTGGTCAAAATCGGAATGCCCAGGTCGAGGGCTGATTTGGCCAGCCGTGCGGCTAACGCATTGCCACTGGTGACATGGATGCCGCGTTGGTACAACGCCAGTTCTTTGAGGTGCGTGACCAAACGTTTGGCGACGTAAAGAAATGATGTCAGTGATTTGGTGACTTGAAAGAAATGCTTTAAGTCTGCGTTGGATGAATTGAACATCATGCCAATGAAGGTGATGGTTTTCAGGGGTGGTTTGAGTCGGGCCATGTCTTTGCCCAAGCCACGAATGTCAAAGGGGGCGGCCAAAATCGAGCGCCCAATGTCGACGCCACCCGCCACCGTGGGGTGGTAGTCGGGATAGAGCGTGGGGACAAACTTCATCTCAGTTTCGCGCTCAAAAAACGCCACCATCTTGGGTCCGTTTTCGATGAAAGCATCCACCGCCGCCGCATCAAAGTAGTTGCCGGTTTCTTGCATCATGTAGGTGCGCACTGCGTCGCGCGTGTCGTCTGGGTTTTGCTTGCGGCCGTGGGTGTTGAGTGGGATCCACAGCACGCCGCCGGACAAAGCGGTGGTACCACCGAAGACGGGTTCCTTTTCCAACACGACGACATCGAGTCCACGTTTTTTCGCCGTGATGGCGGCTGACAAGCCTGCGGCGCCTGAGCCGACGATCACCACATCGCATTCAAAATTTTGAGACATCGTTTTCTCCGAGGGTTAATTGGTGGCGGGGTTGTTAAAGCCTGGCCGAGGCACCATGTCCATCAGCATCGAGGACATGCCGCCGTCGACCACCAACTCCGCGCCATTGACATACGCCGCGCGTGGGCTCGCCAAAAATGCAGCCACATCGGCAATGTCTTCAGGTTCACCAACACGGCGACTGGCCGTCACTGCGGCGCGTTTGGCTTCGAAGCCGGGCTCTTCATAAAATTTGGCTGACAGGGGGGTGCGGATCATGCCTGGACAAATCGCGTTGCTGCGAATGCCCTGCGCCCCCCATTCCACGGCCATTTGCCGCGACATCAGCAACACGCCTGCTTTGCTGGCGCTATATGCGCCGCTGCGGGTTTGGGGAAACAAGCTGGCAATGGAGGCGATGTGCACCAATGCACCGCCACCGGCTTCGCGCATGGGTTGGGCAAATGTGCGGGCGCACAGCAGGTAACCGGTGAGGTTGACGCTGAGTACGTGGTTCCAGTCCTCCAAGCGCACCTCATCGAGACTGTCGGCGCGCAAGAGACCGGCGTTGTTGATCAAGGCGTAGCAGGTTCCCAATTCGCGAGCCACGTGCGCAGCCGCCGCTTGGACTTGTGTTTCTTGGGTGGTGTCGCAAGCAATGGCGAGCGCGGTTGCCCCTTGTTCACGCAGTTGTGCGGCCACGGCGTGTGCGCCGTCGCTGTTGCAGTCGAGCAGCGCCACCTTGGCGCCTGCTGCAGCCAAACTATGCGCAATGCCAGCGCCAATGCCACTGGCAGCGCCTGTCACCACACATACGCGACCTTGCAATCCGAGCCAATGATTTTTTTCTGCCATCGCCAGCACCTTTCAACGTGAGGCAAGTGTGGTGGCCGTGCTGAATGATGAATTTGACGAATCCTGCAGGTACTAGGACAATTCGTGCATGAAGACCTAGGAATAACCCTGATGAAAAGTACCATTCCCAGCTACGACTTGTATGGCGATCAGCAGCAGAGCGGTTGGACGAACTCATTTCAGTTTGAGTGGATCCCCGTGCGTTCTTCGCCTTATAACTTTGACATTCGACCGCACACGCACGATGCTTTCATTCAAATTTTGTACCTCACGCAAGGTGAGGGCGAGGTGTTGGTGAACGAGGCGCGCTACCAAGTGAGTAGTCCCGCATTAATTCTGATACCGGCCCAAAACGTGCATGGATTTCAGTTCAGTCCCACGATTGATGGTCCTGTGGTGACGGCGGCGCAAAAGCAGTTGGAATCGATGGCTGCGCTGGTGATGCCGGAGTTGGTGTCGGTGTTGCGCAAGCCCGTTGTGTTGCAACTCGAAGCGTCGAGTCGCCATGCAGAGGCCTTGATGCCCTTGTTTTTGGGAATTGAACGTGAGTGGCGCGTGCATGCGGTGGGGCAGGTGGCCGCGGGCATGTCGTTGCTGATGGCGTTGTTGGTGCAAGTGGCCCGTCTGAGCAATGTGTTAGAACCTGCCCGCATGTCGGGCAACTCGCGCAAGGCGCAACAGATTGAAAAATTCCGGGCCTTGGTGGATGTGCACTTTCGGGAGCGCCGCCCCATTGAAAATTACGCCAGCGAAATGGGCTTGACTGCTGGGCATCTGACCCGTCTGTGCCGCGAGGTGTTGAATGTCTCAAGCCAAGACGTGGTGAACATGCGCATCTTGCATGAAGCACAGCGAGAGCTGGTGTACTCCGCCGATGGCATTAAGCGAATTGCCAATCTGGTGGGGTTTGTGGACGAGGCTTACTTCACCCGATTTTTTCGCAAACACACCGGGCTCACGCCATCTGAATTTCGTTTGCGTGCCTTGCGCACCATGAACGCGCAGACGCGGTGAGGCGTTAAGTCTCGTCCGACTCGTACTCGGACTCACTGGATTGGTCGATCTTTTCCATGTTTTGGAGAAGCTTCATCAGGTAGTGCAAGGTGTGCGTCAAGTCGCCTGTTGAGAAGTCGGTCAACGCGGCTTCGTAATACGCACGAATTTTGGGCTGCGCATCTTTTTCCCAAACCTTGCGCCCGTGCTTTGTCATCGTCACGCGCTTGGCTCGGCGATCTCGAGTATCGGCCAGCAGTTCAATGTGACCATCGCGCTCCATGCGTCCAATCTGCCCGGAGAGGTTTTGTCGACTCACCATCAGGTAGCGCGCCAAATCGCCGACGCTCATGCCTCCCTCGGCCTCGGTGCGGGAGAGGGCGCCGAGCACGGCCCATTGCTGCGTGGTGAGCCCCTCTTTTTCAACCGCACGGGTCCCTGTTTTGTGCAACATATTGGCACATTGATACAAGCGAAAGAACAAACGATTCGCCAGCTCTATTCGTGCATTGCTGCTGTTTTGTTTAGGGTAAACCATAGTTATTTGCTTGGAAAAATGGTTGCGAATTGAATCGCGGGTCACGTAATATACGTCAATACATTGACATAAATATCGTGCTTTGAATTTGCATGATGTTGATGCAAAGCATAACAACCTTGCCAACCATGGAGAGCAGCATGCAGAAATTGAAAAACAAAATTGTCATCGTCACCGGAGGTGCTGGGGGCATTGGTGGTGCGACCTGCCGCCGCTTTGCTGCGGAGGGCGCCAAAGTTGCCGTGTTTGACATGAACTTTGAGGCTGCCACCCAAGTGGCCCAAGACATCCAAGCGGCCGGGGGCCAGGCGGCTGCCTTCAAGTGCGACATCACCCACCGCGCAGAAGTGGATGCGGCAGTGGCAGCCACGGAAGTCCAACTGGGCCCCATCGATGTGCTGGTGAACAACGCAGGTTGGGATGTGTTCAAACCCTTCACCAAAACGACTCCCGACCAGTGGGAGCGATTGATCGCCATCAACTTGACGGGCGCTTTGCATATGCACCACGCTGTCTTGCCTGGCATGGCCGCGCGTAAGTCTGGACGCATCGTCAACATTTCCTCCGACGCCGCGCGCGTGGGTTCCTCTGGCGAAGCGGTTTATGCCGCTTGCAAAGGGGGATTGGTCGCATTCTCTAAAACCATTGCGCGCGAACATGCTCGCCATGGCATCACGGTCAATGTGGTGTGCCCAGGCCCCACCGACACCGCTTTGTTTGCCGATTACAAAGAAGGGGCAGGCAACCCCGAGAAATTGCTAGAAGCCTTCACCCGTGCCATCCCCTTGGGACGCATTGGGCAACCCGAAGACTTGCCCGGCGCCATTCTGTTTTTCGCCAGCGACGATGCCGCTTTCATCACAGGTCAAGTCCTCAGCGTGTCTGGTGGCTTGACCATGAACGGTTGAATTCAACCATTCCCTCTACTTGGAGTAACACATGCAATTTGAAGACATTCTTTACGAAAACCGCAATGGCGTCGCTTGGATCACGATCAACCGTCCCGACAAAATGAACGCATTTCGCGGCACCACCTGCGACGAAATCATCAAAGCCATGAACAAAGCAGGCTACGACCGCAGCGTGGGATGCATTGTGCTGGCGGGGGCAGGGGACCGGGCTTTTTGCACTGGCGGTGACCAATCAGCGCACGACGGCAACTACGACGGTCGCGGCACCATTGGGTTACCGATGGAAGAGTTGCACACCGCCATTCGCGATGTGCCCAAACCTGTGATTGCGCGTGTGCAAGGTTTCGCCATTGGCGGTGGCAACGTGTTGTGCACCATTTGTGACTTGACCATTTGCTCTGACAAGGCTGTTTTTGGCCAAGTGGGCCCCAAGATGGGCTCGGTCGATCCCGGTTACGGCACCGCATTTTTGGCCCGTGTGGTGGGGGAGAAAAAAGCCCGCGAAATTTGGTACCTCAACCGTCGCTACACCGGTGCAGAAGCCGTTGCGATGGGCTTGGCCAATGTGTGTGTGCCTCATGAGCAACTGGATGCTGAAGTGCAAAAGTGGGGTGAAGAAATTTGTGAACGTAGCCCCACGGCTTTGGCCATTGCCAAGCGCAGTTTCAATGCCGACACCGCGCATCAAGCGGGCATTGCTGGCATGGGCATGTATGCACTCAAGTTGTACTACGACACCGACGAGTCTCGCGAAGGCGTGAATGCCTTGCGCGAAAAACGTAAACCTGAATTCCGTAAATACGCGAAGTAAGACACCCGTCCTGCCTTGCACAAGGAGCCTTTCATGAATCCCAACCCATACATTGACGAAGACTTGCAAGCTTTGGCCGATACGGCGCGCCGCTTTGCCGACGAACGCGTCAAGCCTGGTTTTTTAGAACGTGACCAAACTCGCGTGTTAGAGCGCGATTTATTGCGGGAGATGGGCGCGCTTGGGTTTATTTGCCCAGAGTTGCCAGAGGCGTTTGGTGGTTTAGGGATGGGTTGCCTGGCCGCAGGAGTGATTCACGAGGAAATTGCCCGTGCCGATTTGAGCTTCTCGTACTTGAATTTATTGGCGTCGTTGAATGGACAAATTCTGGCCCAATACGGCAACCCCGAGGTGGTGGGCCCTTGGTTGAAAAAGCTCACCCAAGGTGAAACCATTTGCGCGATTGCATTGACCGAGCCACGCGGGGGCTCGGATGCCGCCAATCTGCGTTTGCGAATTGACCGCGACGGTGATTTCTATGTCATCAATGGCGAAAAAACATCCATCTCAGCCGCCGATCAGGCGGACATCACCGTGGTGTTTGGCCGTACGGGCCAACCTGAGGATGGTGCGCACGGTGTCACCGCCTTGCTGGTACCCATGGATACCCCAGGCTTGACCACCAACCGATTTGATTGCCATGGGCAACGTGCCATTGGTCGGGGTTCGATCTTTTTTGAAAATGTGCGTATCCCCGTCAGTCACCGTTTGGGTGACGAAAACAAAGGCTTCGTGCAAGTCATGCACGGGTTTGATTTCTCGCGTTCCTTGATTGGCCTGCAATGTCTAGCGGTCGCACGCGTGGCACTGGAAGAAACTTGGGAATACATTACCCAGCGCCAAGCATTTGGTCAGCCCTTGTCCGCCTTTCAAGGGGTGACACATCCTTTGGCTCAGTTCGACACCGAAGTCGAAGGCGCGCGCCTGTTGTGCTTGCAAGGTTTGTGGCTGAAGGATAAGGGTTTACCTCATACCGCCGAGGCGGGAATGGCCAAATGGTGGGGTCCCAAATTGGCCTACGATGTGATTCACCAGTGCTTGTTGTGCTACGGACATGGCGGTTATGACCGCGGTTTGATGGAGCAACGTTTGCGAGATGTGTTGGGTTTCCAAATTGGTGATGGGACTGCGCAAATTATGAAAACCATCATCGCCCGCACGCGCGCAGGACGCAAGTTCGTACCCGCCTAAGAATTTTCCGCACAAGCATTTAATTTCGACAATAAAAAACAGGCATCTACCGAGGAGACAACCATGGAATTTGACGCAGTATTGATCCCATCTCGCCGCGCTCACAGCATCGCCCAAGGCTTGTGGCATGACCGCACCATCAACGACGATTTAGACGCATGCGTGGCCACATGCCCAGATAAAACCGCCCTCACTGCGGTGCAAGCGGAGAGCGGCAAAGTTACACAATTCACCTACCGCGAGCTGTCGAACATGGCTGACCGTGTGGCCGTCGGATTGAGTAAGTTGGGCGTGGGGCACAACGACATCGTGGCTTGTCAGTTGCCTAACTGGTGGCAGTTCACCGTCACCTATTTGGCTTGCTCGCGTTTGGGTGCCGTGATGAACCCGCTCATGCACATCTTCCGTGAGCGCGAGTTGTCGTTCATGCTCAAACATGGCGAAGCCAAGGTCTTGATCATCCCGCAGAATTTCCGTGGATTTGACTACGAAAAGATGGTCCACGACCTCCAGCCCAGCTTGCCCGACTTGAAGCACGTGGTGGTGGTCAATGGCACAGGTCATAACAGTTTTGAGGCCTTGCTGAGTGGTCCCGCGTGGGAGCAAGACAGCCAAGCGCAGGCTGTTTTGACGCAACACCGTCCAGGTCCTGACGATGTGACGCAACTGATTTACACCTCGGGCACCACAGGTGAGCCCAAAGGCGTGATGCACACGGCCAACACCGTGATGGCCAACATCATTCCCTATGCTGAACGCTTGCATTTGAATGCGGACGATGTGGTGTTGATGGCCTCTCCCATGGCGCACCAAACAGGCTTCATGTATGGCTTGATGATGCCCATCATGCTCAAGGCCAGCGCTGTCTTGCTCGATGTGTGGGAACCCTTGCGTGCGATTGAGTTGATTCGCAGTGCTGGCGCCACGTTCACCATGGCCTCGACTCCCTTCTTGACAGATTTGGCCAAGAACGTGGAAGAGTCGGGTCAATCGGTGCCGACCTTGCGCACCTTCTTGTGTGCCGGTGCACCGATCCCCGGTCCTTTGGTCGAACAAGCCCGCAGTGTTTTGGGAACCAAGATCGTCTCCGCCTGGGGCATGACCGAAAACGGCGCCGTGACTTTGATTGAGTTGAACGACCCCGATGAGCGCGCCTTCACCACCGATGGTCTGCCACTCCCTGGTGTCGACCTCAAGGTGGTGGACGACGCTGGCGTTGCATTGCCGCCGGGTGAGGCGGGCAAGTTGTTCGTGCGCTCATGTTCAAACTTTGGCGGTTATTTGAAGCGTGCGCATTTGAATGGCACCGACGCAGACGGTTGGTTTGACACCGGTGACTTGGCACGCCTAGATGCGCAGGGTTATGTGCGTATCACGGGGCGTAGCAAAGACGTCATCATTCGTGGGGGCGAAAACATCCCGGTGGTTGAAATTGAATCTTTGTTGTATCGCCACCCTGCGGTTGCTATGGCGGCGATCGTCTCGTATCCCGATGAACGCTTGGGTGAACGTGCCTGCGCCGTGGTGGTGCTCAAGCCCAACCAAACACTTGATTTGCCAGGGTTGGTGGACTATCTGAAATCACAAAAAGTAGCGGTCCAATACATTCCCGAAAAATTGGAAATTCGCGACGCCATGCCTGCCACGCCATCTGGGAAAATCCAAAAATTCAAATTGCGTGAAATCTTGCGCGAACAAATGGGTTGATTGGCACTTTCGTTACTGCGACCCTTCATCACGTTTTAGGAACCCGCCCTCATGGCCCTCGATCAAGAATCTTTTGACATCTTGCTGCCAACGCTTCAGCGCTTCATCCAAGAGCGTTTGGTGCCTGCAGAGAACTACCTCGAAGAGCACGACGACGTGCCCGCAGACATCGTGCAAGACATGAAAGAAATGGGCTTGTTTGGTTTGTCGATTCCTGAAGAGTTTGGGGGCATTGGTTTGTCCATGAGCCAAGAGATCCGCGTTGCGTACGAAATGGGAAGAACGTCGTTGGCGTTTCGTTCGGTTTTCGGGACGAATGTGGGCATCGGTTCTCAAGGCATCTTGATGGATGGCACGCCCGAGCAAAAAGCCAGCATCTTGCCGCGCGTGGCCAGCGGCGAGCTCATCATGTCTTTTGCGCTGACCGAGCCAGATGCGGGCTCGGATGCGGCGTCTCTTAAGACCCGGGCCGAGTTAGACGGCGATCACTACGTGCTCAACGGCACCAAACGCTACATCACCAACGCGCCTCGCGCGGGCGCGTTCACCTTGATGGCGCGCACCGGTGGGCCTGGTGCTGGGGGCGTGTCTTCGTTCATCGTTCCCTCAGATTTGCCAGGCATCAAGTTGGGGAAAACAGATAAGAAAATGGGTCAGCGCGGCACCAAGACCTGTGACGTCATTCTTGAAAACGTGCGGGTGCCTGCAGCCAACATCATTGGTGGCGTTCCCGGTCAGGGTTTCAAAACCGCCATGAAGGTGCTCGACCGCGGGCGTTTGCACATCGCCGCGGTGTCGTGTGGCATGGCCCAACGCATCATCGAAGAGTCCACCGCCTACGCCCGTGACCGCAAGCAGTTTGGCAAGGCGATTGGTGAATTTCAGCTGATTCAGGCGATGTTGGCCGATAGCCAAGCCGAGTTGCTGGCTGGCTGGGCCTTGGTGCAAGACGTGGCCAGCCGTTTTGACGGCAAACCCGCCCATCTGTCAGACCCCGATTTGTCCATGCGCGTCTCCTGCGCGAAGTTGTTTTGCACCGAGATGGTGGGCCGCGTGGCGGACCGAGGCGTTCAAATCCATGGTGGCGCGGGTTACATCAACGAATACCCCGTCGAGCGCTTTTTCCGGGATGTGCGCCTTTTGCGACTCTATGAGGGCACAACGCAGATTCAACAACTTATTATTGGGCGTGAACTTTTGCGCCAAGCGCAGTGACCCCCGCATTCAATTTTTAGGAGATTCCATGTCTACAAAGTCAGCCCAATTCAGTTGGGAAGATCCTTTCATGCTTGATTTGCAGTTGACGGACGATGAGCGTCAAGTCAAGGAGGCCGCTGCGGCTTATTGCCAAGAGCGTTTGGCACCGCGCGTTCTCGAGGGTTTTCGTCACGAAAAAACGGATGCCGCTATCTTTCGCGAAATGGGCGAGTTGGGACTGTTGGGTGCGACGATTCCCGAAGCCTACGGTGGTGCTGGCCTGAATTACGTGTGCTACGGCTTGGTGGCGCGTGAGGTGGAGCGTGTGGATTCGGGCTACCGCTCGATGATGAGCGTGCAGTCGTCGTTGGTGATGGTGCCGATCAACGAGTTTGGTTCCGAAGCTCAAAAACAAAAATACTTGCCCAAACTTGCCACGGGGGAATTGATTGGTTGCTTTGGTTTGACCGAGCCCAACCATGGTTCCGATCCCGGCAGCATGATCACCCGCGCCAAAAAAGTAGCCGGTGGTTATTCGCTCTCTGGCGCGAAGATGTGGATCACCAACAGCCCGATTGCGGATGTGTTTGTGGTCTGGGCCAAAGACGATTCCGGCGCAATTCGCGGCTTCATCTTGGAAAAAGGCTGGAAGGGGTTAACAGCCCCTGCGGTGCACGGTAAGGTGGGCTTGCGCGCATCCATCACGGGTGAAATCGTGATGGATGAGGTGTTTGTGCCTGAAGAAAACGCTTTCCCCGATGTGCGTGGCTTGAAAGGGCCATTCACTTGTTTGAACAGCGCACGCTACGGCATCGCCTGGGGCGCCTTGGGTGCGGCAGAAGACTGCTACCACCGCGCACGTCAATACGTCATGGACCGTCAACAGTTTGGCCGTCCCTTGGCTGCCAACCAATTGATTCAAAAGAAGCTGGCCGACATGCTGACCGACATCAGTCTGGGCTTGCAGGGCTGCTTGCGCTTGGGCCGCATGAAGGACGAGGGCATTGCGGCGGTGGAGGTGACCTCCATCTTGAAGCGCAACAGCTGCGGTAAGGCCTTGGACGTGGCCCGCATGGCGCGCGACATGATGGGTGGCAACGGCATTTCAGACGAGTTCGGCGTGGCCCGTCACCTGGTGAACCTGGAAGTGGTGAATACCTACGAAGGCACGCACGATGTGCATGCCTTGATCTTGGGCCGTGCTATCACGGGCATTGCGGCATTCAGTAACTAATTTTTCTTGTCATGACACACGCTTTTATTTGTGACGCCATTCGTACGCCGATCGGGCGTTACGGTGGGGCTTTGTCGTCTGTTCGGGCGGACGACTTGGGTGCTATCCCGATTCGCGCGCTGATGGCGCGCAATTCGTCGGTCGATTGGGCCCAAGTGACCGATGTGATTTACGGCTGCGTGAATCAAGCCGGTGAAGACAACCGCAACGTGGCGCGCATGGCCAGTTTGTTGGCAGGCTTGCCCATGGAAGTGCCCGGCGCCACCATCAACCGCCTCTGCGGTTCGGGCTTGGATGCGCTGGGGACGGCTGCACGTGCGATCAAAGCGGGTGAGGCCGATTTGATGATTGCCGGTGGCGTGGAGAGCATGAGTCGTTCGCCCTTTGTCATGCCCAAGGCCGAGTCTGCGTTTTCGCGTCAAGCGGAAATTTATGACACCACCATTGGCTGGCGCTTCATCAACAAGTTGATGAAAGAAAAATACGGCACCCACGCCATGCCCGAAACGGCAGAGAACGTGGCAGACGATTACAAAATTGAGCGCGCTGCACAAGACTTGATGGCCTTGAACAGCCAATTGCGTGCCGTTGCTGCCCAACAAGCGGGGCACTTGGCGCGTGAAATCACCCCTGTGGTGATTCCCCAAAAGAAGGGGGATCCCTTGGTGGTCGACACGGATGAGCACCCACGCTCGACGAGCTTGGAGGCATTGGCCAAACTCAAGCCCATCGTGCGCCCTGACGGCACCGTCACCGCTGGCAATGCCAGTGGCGTGAACGATGGCGCGTGTGCCTTGTTGTTGGCCAACGAGGCCAGCGCTGTCAAACATGGTTTGACGCCCAAAGCCCGTGTGGTTGGCATGGCGACCGCGGGTGTGGCGCCGCGCGTCATGGGTATTGGCCCTCTGCCTGCCACGCTCAAGGTGTTGGCTCAAACCGGTTTGACCATGGCGCAAATGGACGTGATTGAACTGAATGAAGCGTTTGCGGCCCAAGGTCTGGCGGTCACGCGGGGTCTGGGCTTGCACGATGAAGATCCCCGCGTGAATGCTTGGGGTGGCGCGATTGCGCTGGGTCATCCCTTGGGCGCATCGGGGGCTCGTTTGGCAACCACGGCCACCAACCGCTTGCACACCACGGGCGGACGCTACGCGTTGTGCACGATGTGTATTGGCGTGGGTCAGGGCATTGCCTTGATTCTGGAAAAGATCTAGGACAATTCAGCACATATCTTCATTGGAGTGTGCTGCTATGTTGTCTCGTTCAATCTTTCGTTTCTTCGCACTGGTTGCAACGCTCGTCTTGAGCTTTGCTGCGGGTGCCCAGAGCTACCCTTCTAAGTCTTTGCGCATCGTCGTGCCCTTTGGCGCGGGGGGCGTGGCCGATCTCACGGCTCGGACCGTGGCGCAAAAAATGTCAGAGAGCTTAGGGCAGTCGGTGGTGATTGATAACCGTCCAGGCGCTGGCGGAATTGTGGCCGCAGAGATGGTGGCCAAATCGGAGCCCGACGGTTACACCTTGCTGCTCATGTCCAACGCGAATGCGGTCAGCGCGGGTCTTTTCAAGGCCTTGCCGTTTGATCCCCTGAAAGACTTCACCCCTGTGTCCCTGATGGGCACCTTTGATTTGGCCATCGTGACCAGCGCCGAGTCGCGTTTCAACACCTTGCCAGAGTTGTTGGCCTGGGCCAAAGCCAATCCGGGCAAACTCAACATCGGCAGCATCAACATTGGCAGCACGCAGCACCTGACTGCTGAGCTTTTCAAGTCGGTGGCGGGCTTGGATGCACAAGTGGTTCCCTTCAATGGCACACCGGCTGTGATGACCGCCTTGCGTGGCGGACAGATTGATGTGGCGGTCGAGGTCTTGAGTCCCGTCTTGCCGCAAATCAAAGGCGGCGCCTTGAAGGCGTTGGCGGTCACGGGCGCGAAACGCACGGCGGCTTTGCCACAGGTGCCCACCGCCAAAGAAGCCGGCTTGCCTAATTTGTTGGCGAACTCATGGAACGGTTTGGGTGTTCCCGCCAAGACGCCAGCTGCGGTGGTGGAGCGTTTGAACAAAGAGGTCAATGCGGCACTGCAAAGCCCCGCAGTTCGTCAAAAATTGTTGGACTTGAATGTAGAGCCGCACCCCAGCACAGTGCCTCAGGCGCAGGAATGGTTGCAAACTGAAATCAAACGATGGGGTGAGGTGATTCAGCGCGCGGGCATTCAAAAGCAATAAGTCTTCATCTTCACCTGCATGCTGAATATTTTTGCCATCACGGCACCTATTTATTTGTCGATTGGCTTGGGCTACGCGGCGACGCGACAAGGTCTTTTTAGCAAAGCGGATGGCCAGGCGATGGGCAAGTTTGTGCTCAATTTCGCCTTGCCCGCCATGTTGTTCAACGCCTTGGCGCAACGTGATTTCAGTGATGTCTTGCATCCCTCCTATTTCTTGGCCTATGGCTTGGGGTCGCTGATCACATTTCTGGTGGGCTATTTAGGCTGGCGCTATGCCAAGCGAAAAAGTGTGGCGCAAAGTGGCATTGCTGCGTTGGGCTTTTGCTCGTCGAACAGTGGGTATGTGGGATTTCCGATCTTGCTTCAGGTACTCGGTCCTGTGGCAGGGGTGGCGCTGGCCTTGACAGTGATCATTGAAAACATGTTCATCATTCCGTTCGGACTGGCCGTGGCCGAAAGCGGCGAAACCCAGCACTTGCCTTGGTACCACACGGTGCTTCAAAGCTTGAAACGCATGGCGCAAGCCCCATTGATGTGGGCCATTGTGTTGGGTTTTCTCTGCGCGATGTGGCAAATTCACTTGCCAGAATTTTTGGCCAAAACCGTGAACTTGTTTGCCGCCGCATGTTCAGCCATCGCTTTGTTTGTGAACGGCGGCTCCTTGGTGGGGCTTCGTGTTTTAGGCCTTTGGCGGGATATTCGCTGGTTGGTCATGGGCAAGTTGCTGCTTCACCCGCTGATGGTCGGTTTGATGCTTTGGCTGGTGGGTCCAATGGAGACGAACTTGCAAATCTCGGCCATCTTGCTGGCGAGCATGCCGATGATGGGGATCTATCCTTTGCTGGCGCAACGCTATGGCGAAGAAGGGCTTTGTGCTTCCGCCTTGTTGGTGACGACGATGGTTTCTTTTTTTACCATCAGTCTGATTTTGTGGGGATTAATGCAAGTGCCGGGTTGGTTGGCCTAAATGCAGATCAACGAGTCTGAGGTCGAGATCAGCGCCATTCGTGCGCAAGGGGCCGGAGGACAAAACGTCAACAAAGTTTCCAGTGCCATCCATTTGCGCTTTGATGTGATGGCATCCTCTTTGCCTGATGGTGTCAAAGCGCGTTTGCTGGCCCTGACGGATCATCGCATCAGCAAAGAAGGGGTGGTGGTGATCAAGGCGCAAACGCATCGCAGCCAAGACATGAACCGACTGGAGGCTTTTGCCCGATTGCACGAGTTGGTGCAAAGCGTTGCCCAAGCGCCCAAGCGGCGCAAGCCCACCCAGCCGACTTATGCTTCCAAGCTGCGTCGTTTGGACAGCAAAAAGAAGACCTCGGCAATCAAAGCCAACCGCGGTCGAGTTGTCTAGCGGCTCTGCGGGTTTAGGCTTTGCGTAAGAAGCACGCCTTCAACATGTAGTTGCCAGCATCCATCTTGCAATCCACCTCGTGGTCACCGCCAACCAAACGAATGCTTTTGACCTTGGTGCCCATCTTTAAAGTGGTGGAAGAACCTTTGACCTTCAAGTCTTTGATCAGCACCACCGCATCGCCATCTTTTAGCACTTGGCCGTTGGCGTCTTTCACCACGGCATCTGCATCATCGTCTGTGGGGGCGACGGCGAGTTGTGGCCACTCATGCGCGCAGTCTGCGCACACGAAGTTGTCGCCATCTGGGTAAGTGTTTTCTTGGCCGCATTGGGGGCAGGCTGGAATTGCAGACATTGAATTATTTTTCTATGAGAGGTTATGGAAGTGCTTGTGTTTACCGCACACGGAGTTGGATGCCATCGCTTGAGGCGGCTG
>JACCEB010589747.1_pt1 | contig 17341 bp, 15 predicted proteins | sample 7454761 | NCBI WGS metagenome assembly JACCEB01 (sample SAMN15323454, study PRJNA562643) | freshwater metagenome | isolation source: river surface water | place: USA:Blue River Watershed | collected 2017-08-18 | reverse complement strand
CGTGTAGCACCAGCTTGACACCAATCCAGGCCAGAATGATCGACAGGCCGATGCCCAGGTACTTTAGGCGTTCCATCAGGCCGCTCAGCAAGAAGTACAACTGGCGAAGACCGAGGAGTGCAAAAGCGTTGGCAGTAAACACAATGTATGCCTCATCGGTCAAACCATAAACGGCTGGAATCGAATCGAGTGCAAAAAGAACGTCAGTGCTGCCAATTGAGATCATCACCAAAAGTAGAGGTGTTAGGTAGCGCTTGCCTTCAATTTTGACCGTGAGCTTTGAACCGTGGAAGTCGTCGACGGTGGCAAAGCGCTTGCGCACCAAGCCCATGAGGAAACCACCCGGAACCTTGTCTTCTTTGGCCTCGTGGAAGGTATCCCAAATGAGCATGACCGCGGTGTAAACCAAGAAGAAGCCGAACAGGTAGAAGACCCAGCTAAACGCATCGATAGCGGCGGCACCGAGTGCAATAAAGATTCCTCGAAGAACCAATGCGATGGCAATACCGGCAAGTAGTGCCTCACTCTGAAGTCGGCGCGGAACCTTGAACTGAGTAAAAATAATCAAAAACACGAAGAGGTTATCTACCGAGAGGCTCTTCTCAGTGATGAAACCAGCGATGTACTCGCTGCCATACTGTGGACCCCAAATCTGGCCAACGAACCAACCAAAAACAACGGCGAGCCCGATAAAGATTCCACTTTGCAACGCGGACTCTTTGAAGGAAGGCTCGTGAGGGTGGCGCGACTGGTAAATCAGATCAAAACCGATCATTCCGACCAGTGCGGTAATAGTGACAATCCAGACCCAAGGTTCAATGTGCATGCCTCTATTCTAAGAAACCATTTTTGACTGAGAACTCCGGAATAAAAAGTTGTTGAAAAGGTATGACAGTCTTAGGACTACAGAGGAGCATCAATGCGCGTACTAGTTTCAGGGGCCAGTGGCTTAGTTGGCACCGAAGTGTGTCGACAACTTCGAGCATCGGGCGATGAGCCAATCAGATTAGTCAGGCGCAAGGCTCAAGGCACCGACGAGATCGAGTGGAACCCTCAGACGGGTTTTTTGCCAGAAGGCGCGTTAGAAGGCATTGATGCGGTGGTAAATCTTGCCGGGGCAACCACCGGCAAACTTCCTTGGACAAAGAAGTACAAGCAAGAAATCATTGACAGCCGCATTCAATCAACTAGAACCTTGGTCGCAGCCATGCACTCGGCAAAAAATAAGCCCAAGGTATTTGTCAGCGGATCAGCATCGGGTATCTACGGAGACCAGGGGTCAAAAATTCTTGACGAAGACGCCCCAAAGGGCACGGGCTTCTTGAGTGACCTAGCGTTTGCCTGGGAGCAAGAAGCCTTGAAAGCACCCAAAGAGGTTCGAGTCGTGCTGGCCAGAACAACTATGGTTATGTCACAGAAACTGGGAGCATTGGGCAGATTACTGCCACTAATCAAATTGGGTATTGGCGGGCCACTGGGCAACGGTAGGCAGTACTGGGCCTGGATTTCACTTCAAGATGAAGCGGCAGCCATCTTGCACCTAATCAAGACCCCAACAGCATCAGGACCTTACAACCTGACTGCTCCTGAACCAGCCACTTGCAAGCAGATTGTTGACTCGCTAGGCAAGGCCCTGAAGCGGCCAACTTTTATTCCGGTTCCAGCGTTCGCTTTGCGGTTGTTGATCGGTGAAGGCGCAGACGAGCTGTTGCTGTGTAGCCAAAATATGTCGGCTGACAAATTGCTTTCCACCGGATACAAGTTCATTCACCCAACTTTGCATTCCGCGTCCGCCTGGGTGGTCGCCAAAAACTAAGCCAAAATAAAAAGCCCCAGCCGGAAATTGGCTGGAGCTTTTTATTTCAAAACTACTTCTTTGGTGCGGCCTTTGCAGCTGCAGGCTTAGCAGCGGTCTTAGCTGCAGGCTTAGCAGCGGTCTTAGCTGCAGGCTTTGCTGCAGGCTTAGCCGCAGTCTTTGCAGCTGGCTTAGCCGCAGTCTTTGCAGCTGGCTTAGCTGAAGTCTTAGCAGCTGGCTTAGCAGCTGGCTTAGCCGCAGTCTTTGCTGCAGGCTTAGCTGAAGTCTTAGCAGCTGGCTTAGCCGCAGTTTTTGCAGCAGGCTTAGCCGCCGTTTTTGCAGCTGGCTTTGCAGCTGCAGCCTTTGCAGTGGTCTTTGCAGCAGTACCCGCTGCCTTCTTAACTGCGGTTCCTGCAGTCTTGGTTGCCTGAGTTGCTGCCTTGCCTGCGGTGCGCACCGCAGCAGCAGTCTTCTTCTCTGCAACCTTGGCAGTTGCAGCAACCTTCTTTTCGACAACCTTTACAGTCTCGTCTACTTTTTTCTCAACCTCAGCTGCAACCTTGGCAGCCTCGTCCACAACCTCAGCGGCAATCTTGCCTGCGTCCTTTGCAATGTTCTTTGCGTTCTTGCTGAAAAGCTGTTTTACGCTGTCAAAAATTCCCATGATAATCTCCTGAATTTGATTTCGGATTCTCTAAAACCTTACCCGTTGGCGCGGCGGCGTCTCAGAATTTCGTCGAGTTCTGACGAAGAAAGCTGTTTAGCGGGCTGTATTGAGATTACCTCGGCCAACTCAGGAACCTCAAGAGCACCGATTCTCTCGCGCGGGGCAGGAAGGGGGTTTGGTTCCCAGGCACGCTCGTCCACCTCTACAGAGGCAACCACAGCACTAGCTGTCTCAACGTAAATCGACGAGCGAGTCCGCGCAGATCTCGAAATTAGCTCGCGCGCCTTGGCAGTTGCCTTTCTCAAGATAATTACTGACAACACGGCAACCGACAGGGAGCCTACAGCAGCCAACCAAAGCAAAGGGTTTGAAGGCGCCTGAATTGCAAAAAACACTGTTGCCACAATGGCTGACAACATAACGGTGCCAAATACTCTTCGAGTCATAGCTAATCGGTAATTTCGTTCAGCCAATGAGGCTATTGAACCCGTCTTAGAAACAGCCTGCTTCTTTGCGGTCTTGATCTCTGACTTAATTTCGCCCGCGAATTTGCGCTCACTTTGGCGCTCTTGACTTCGCTTGAACCACGATGGCACAAAGACCCAAATCCATAGCGAGGCGATGACAAGGAGCATTAGCCCGCCGGATCCGTTGAAGTTCATAATTCAAAGATATGAGTCAGCTACCCAGGTGGCCGTCATTTAATTCGGTGTGTTTAAAAGTGGGACCACCACCAACCTGCCAAGGGTATTTTTGTGCGGGAACCTTGCCCCTAATCCACCGGTTCAAAAGGCCACCAATGACCTCTTCGTGTGTAATTGCAAACACATAGTGATCTCGCCAAGCCCCGTTGATGTGGATGAATCTCTCTTTGAGCCCCTCGTATCTGAGCCCCAATTTTTCGACCACTCGCAGCGATGCGGAGTTCTCAGGTCTGATATCGATTTCACATCTGTGCAGTCCCATGCGATTAAAAAGGTAATCGATGACCAGGGCAACAGCGGTGGGAGTCACTCCCCTGCCGGCGACTTCAGGAATTACCCAGTAGCCAATAGTCGCAGAGCTTAACGAACCAAAAATGATGTTGGAAACATTCAGTTGGCCAACGATTTTTGAATCCACCTCAATTACAAAAGGCAGCCCCTGCTCAGAGGCCATTTGCTTTCTGAGCGCCCTTACCTGATGCCTCATCTCAAATGAATTCGGCCCATATGGATTTGTAGCTTCCCAGGGTCTCAGCCATTCTCGATTGCTCAACATCAATTGTTGTAGGGTCTTGGCATCGCGAACTTGCACGATGCGGACAGTTACGTCACCGTGGGCAAGACCAAAATTCACAGGCACGATGGCAAGATTAGTGCCATGGATGCACAAAACGTTAAGCGAGAGCTTAGAAGTGACCTAAAAGCGCGACGGGCTGCCGCCGAATACAACCCCGATGATGCCGCGGCGATTAATGTGCACCTAGCTGAAATCTGTCTGATGATCGGTGCTTCCAAAATTGCCTGCTATCTGCCTTTTGGCAACGAGCCAGACACTGAACTATTTATTGACTGGGCTCTGGAAAACCAAATTGAAGTGATTTTGCCGGTAGCCAAAACAGACGGAAATCTTGCCTGGGTAACTTTCGAAGGAGAGACCGAAGCGGGCATTTTTGGTTTCGCCGAGGCCGCCGGCGCCGATACCTCTATCGAGGGGATTGACCTGATGATTATTCCTGCAATGGCAGTTGACCAGAAGGGAATGAGGCTTGGCAAGGGCAAGGGTTATTACGACCGGACGCTTGAGGCACTGACGGTAAAGCCACCAATTGTGGCTGTGGTGTTTGACGATGAGCTGCTCGAAGTGGTGCCTGCTGAAGAACATGATCAACCAGTAGATGCGGTCGTGACCCCTAAACAGCGCGTGATCTTCAACGACCGGTTAAAATAGGCTCGTGCCTACTTACTCTTACGCTTGCAAAAATTGCGAGCACACATTTGATATTCAACAGAGCTTTAGCGACGATGCGTTGACCGTGTGCCCAAAGTGCGGCGGAGAGCTCAGAAAAGTCTTTGGCCAAGTTGGCGTCACATTCAAAGGCAGCGGTTTTTACCGCACCGATTCAGCTAGCTCTTCAAAGAAGTCTGACTAACACCCACCGATCGCACTACCCCCAGTGTGGTGGTTTATCTTGATGCAATCGCTGGTCATTAGTTAGAGCAGCCCGATCGCCCCACGCAAGATCGGTGTCTTCAAAAGCCTTATCTGCCGCATCAAATAGCGGAAGCGGACGCTTTGTGACTTGCAAACCCAGCTCTTCAGCGATTCTGATGGCCAATTTTTGCGGGTCTGAAAATAGCTCAAAGCTGTAAACGCGAATGTACTTCCAACCCATTGATTTCAGCAACGCTGGGCGAATGTGGAATTTCTCGGTTCTTGTGGACCCTGGAATGGCCCAGTCAGGGTCAATAACTGCAGCGTTCTTGGCATAGGCCACAACCAGTGGAAGCTCGGCTGAGAACGAGGTGTCTACGCGGGCACCCAACTTTTTGAGACGCAGACTCAAATCCTGGAGCATCGGATCAGGTTCGGCTTCAAGCGGAACGCGGTCTGCGGTAGCCGCCTGGAAAAGCTCGCCAAGCAATGACGCTCCGTTATTGAGCCGGTCTGAAGGGACATCATCGGCACCAAAACACGACACCAGGGTGATCTGCTTGCGCGCGCTCACCAGGAGATTGGCAAGGTAGCGACGCCCGTCGACGTCACTCAACTGACCAAAGTTAGACAAAACGGCACCGTGAGAGGTGCGGCCAAAGCCTAGCGAGAAGATAACCCGATCGGAGATGCGGTGACTCAGATCAGCAATAGATGTAACTTCAAATTTTTCGTGACCGTGGGCATCGAAAAACTCGGTCAAGTCAGGCCTGTTTTTCAAACCCGCCAGAACCGCTGTTCGAATGCGGTCTGCGTGAACACTCGAAGCGCTGGCAACAAGCAGAGAATCTTGCGGGTGCCAGTTAGCGTGATGCAAGACCAGCTCAACGGTCCGCTCAAGTTCGGCATCGAGGCTCTCGGTCGCGCCCTCAATGGTGGTCTTGGCTCGGTTACCTTCGGTCACCACATCAAGAACAAAATTGTTCTCGCCAAAATACTCGGCGGCTGTTGGTGTGTAAAGAATGCGATTTTGGTAGAACTCACGATTGATGAAATCACCCAAAGTCTGACTTGTAGTTCGGTAGCTGCGGCGCATGACCTCTGAACCAAAAACCCTGGAAACTTCAGCAAAAATAGACGGGGCAGTAATTTCGCGCCCCAGTGGCTGGGCACGATTCTCAATCTCAAATCCGGTTGGTGCGGCTACGGCCTCATCGCCAAACGCAATAATCTGCTTGGACCTAGTAATGGCACCGAGATTTTCGGCAACCGTGCTGCCAGCAGCATCTAGAACCACCACCGCGTCAAACTCATCGACCTTTGTCAGGTGATTAGGCAGGTCAAACGGCGAAACCAACAAGACCGGTGCCACCGCCTTCCACACCGATGGCGCAACCTGCTGGCACTGACCAAATGTTGCCGAGCCCGTCTTGAGAAGCGCCTTAAACGCTTGAGCCTCTGCGGGGTTGGACTTCAATGCTGCGTGCCAAGTAGCTGCAAGTTTAGAAGCCACAACCGCGGCTCCCTTGGCGATCTGGGCAGAGTGGGCTTGACTGAATGTGTACTCGTTGTCCGCTATCTGCTCGGCGCTGAAACCAAGGACTGATTTTTCCCTAGAGACCAAAACCTCAAGGGCAGACTGCCACCAGGCCTGATCGAGTTCCTGGGCAAGATGCTCTTTGGAACAGTGAAGTTCGGCAAGGTTTCGGGCCAGTTGCCCCAACCCCACCTCACGCAGCCTCGTTGTAATTAGGGCCCTATCGCCGAGATTTTCAAGCGCTTCCGAATTCATGGCAAGTGATTCAAGTTTTGCCTGAAGAGCAGCAAAAGGCAGCTTGGCTAGCGGTGGTTCGTCGGATTCAGGATCCATGTGGTTCTGCAAAGTTTCAAGGTCCGCTAAGAATGCCTGGTAGGCCACCTGTGCCTCCTGAATTCCAATTGGCACCTGGGGTGCAGTTGGAGCAAGGCAGTACTTTTGCCAAAGGTCTCGCTGTTCCTGAATCTGATTCAGCGAGCTGTGCATGTCAGCAACATGCATGCCAGCCCGAAGATACTCTTTGGCCAATTTCTTGAGGCGTCGGCGATTGCCCCCCGACATTGCAGAGCGATCCTCGCGCGCGACACCCTTGCGAGGTGCGGTGGCAGCAATGAGTTCGGTTAGCGGGCGGTCGTAAACATCAGGCACAAAGCGGTCAAGGGTTTCTCGCACACCCACGAAGAGGCGAAGGTACAGCCCCCAGTCTTCAACAGACTGTGCGGGCTTGAAATTGACCTTGTGGGTGAACTCGGCAAGCTGTTCCGAGAGTTTCGGGTAAGCGGCATCCCTTAGGGTTTTGGCGAGTTTGAGAGCCCGTTCAACCTCAGCGGGTGACTCGAATCGTGCTTGGAACCAAGCCGTGTCTTGAGGGCCAAATTTGAACTCACCAAGCGCGTAAGCCTGCTCAAGCAGAGCTTGCCCGCCGGCACGATCCAAGTGCCCCAGGAGCTTCTCCTTTGGAATTCTGGCATTGGTCAGAGGCGGACGAGTAAGACCGCTTAGCCTAGAAAGCTCTCGCAGAACCTCAGCCACCGAAACGCCAAGTTCAGGGTCCACGGCGTTCAACGATTCAAAATATTCGTCAAGCCGTTGCTCAGCAGCAATTCGGGCTGACGCCCCCTCGCTAGGGTCCGTGACAGCAGCCTTCTCGTTGCGTGAAATTGCTGAGATTAGGTCGAGCCAAGTTGAATCAGCACGCACCGCCAAACCGGGAAGCCCTATCGATGCGAATCTATCTGCTAACTCACCAAGTGTCTGGCGCCTAGAGGCGACAACCAAGACACGTGCACCTTGGTCGACTAGTCCGGCAAGAACGTTAACTACGGTTTGCGTGTACCCACAACCCGGCAGGGTTTCCACGGCAAAACTTTGGCCAGCCTTAGCCCGCGCCACAATTCGCATTTGGGTAGCGTCTGCCTCTACCACCAAATTTAGCTCTGGAACATCTACGTCACTTAGCTCTCCGATGCCGCTTCCCGCCAGCTGAGTTAACAGAGGGCTGGAGTTTCGGGTCAAATCATTGAGCATTGCATGGTTGGCAGTCGTAAAGTTTGCAATCACCAAAATGCGCTTGAGGTCAATTTGCCCTTTATCGGCGGTGAGGTTAGCCAAGTAGTTGAGCACGGTAACTGGAACCAAATCTGAACTTTCCCGTTGACGAGCCAAAAGCTCTTCATGGTTCAGTTTGATTCCAAGCACTGTCTCTAAAGCTTCGGCAAATACCGGGTTAACCAGCGGATCGCCCGCCAGCGAAACTTCGTAATCGTCACCCTTGCGAACCAGGTTTACTGGCCACAACAAGATAGGTGCATTTATGTCAAAACCATCAGCCTCAAAATTGGCCAAACCGCCAGCTAAAAACAACGTTTCAATTCCAAAATTACTGAAGATCTTGTCTGACTTGGCTTTGAGTCGTCTGGCTGCAGAAAGCGCTCTTGAGAAGGCAAGTGGGTCACGAACCAGGTTCGAAAGCAAGGTTTGACGCCCGGTCACAAATTGCGAAAAACCACCGGGATGGCTCTTTTCTAGGTCAATCTGACCAAAGGCATTTAGCTCAAAATTGGCCAGTGGGTTGGTCACACCGATTGCCTTTAGCTCCGCCTCCCAGGCGTCCCAAACCGAAGGCGGAATAACATCGCTCGAACCTTCAAAATCAACCATGTGAAGAGCCTAACTTTTCAGCAGAAAATCTGGGGTTAGGCTTGCCAAGGTATACCCAAACATAGTCGGGTATATTTGAGAATTCTGGCTCCGTAGCTCAGTGGATAGAGCAGAGGTTTCCTAAACCTTGTGTCGTAGGTTCGATTCCTATCGGGGCCACTTTTGTGGCTAAGCCGCCGAAGAGAATTCGAGGTAATTAGTCCACTCAGGGTCAACCTTTTCGGCCCCACGAACGACCCAGGTCAAACCGGTCGGCATCTTTGGAACTGTTGCCAACGACCAGCCAATTTCACCGAGGGTTCGATCACCTTTTTTGTTGTTGCATTTCAAACAAGCGGCCACTAGGTTTTCCCAGCTATCCCTGCCACCACGGGATTTTGGCTGCACGTGATCGATGGTGTTGGCATATCGGCCGCAGTAGGCGCAGGTGTGCATGTCACGGCGAAGCACCCCGCGGCGAGAAACAGGCACCGCTCGCTTATTGGAGATTCGCACATATCTTGAAAGCAGAATCACAGTTGGCAATTCAAACTCTTGACTGGCACTGTGTACTCGATAATCACTAGAACCCGCCAATACAGTTGCCTTGTCGTTGAGCACCAGCATTAGTGCACGCTTAAACGAGACCACCGCCAACGGCTCATAGCCGGCATTCAGAACCAATGTATGCATCTTCATCCTTTCGAATTCACCCAGACGGCTTCCGGGTTTTCGGGTTAGACAGTGTTCGCAGGTTGATTATTTTGGGTAGTAAAAAAGCACCGTCAAAATGACGGTGCTTTTTACAACACAAAAGGTTGGCGTTGTTGACTCAGGCGACAGGCTTGAACTACTTGCATGGCAAGCAAGTTATTCAACGTCATCAGAGCCCCTTAGCCTCTAGCGAATGCTGCTTATCGCTAGATTACGCCCGCTATCAAGCCGGTGTCGAGAACATTCGATGGTGTTTGATGAACTTTTGGTGACGAATTAATTTGTGGCTAGGCGAATGTAGTGCACCTGCGAGGTGTAAATCGGGGCCAGCTTGACGCTGTCGCCAGGCCTCGGTGAGTGATAGAAGTTACCGTTTCCGGCATAAATGCCGTCATGGCTCATGTCATTCATGATCACAAGGTCGCCAGGCAGTGCATCTTCAGCTTTGACTGGAATACCCATTCGGGCCTGACCGTGCACACTGTGAGGCATTGCCAAGCCGAACTGGGAAAAAACAAAGGCTACGTAGCCTGAGCAGTCAAACCCTCGAGGAGAGTCCCCACCAAAGACATATGGGGTGCCCACGTACTTGGCTGCCACCTTCAAAATTGAGGTTCCGTCTAGCTTGCTGAACGGAGGGTTAGCCAAGTAATCGGCCGCAGTTGGGCCGCTGTAGGTGCGATAACTGTTTAGAGTCTCTTGACGAGCAATCTCATCGGCATCGGCAGACTTGTAGTTTCCGCGTGCGAATTTCACAGTGTTGACTGCTGCAACTGTGAGATTTTGAGTGTCTTCAGAATTGGCCAGCGCCTCTGCGTCTGTGGTGGTAAACCGCGACATTGCTGCGATGTCTGGGTCATAGGCGTAGGCCGGCAGAGCAAACGTGGCAAACAAACCAGATGCAATTGACATGGTCAGGGTGTTTCGAACACCGCGACGAGCGTAGACCGGAATGCGCTTAGCGGCCGGAACGGTAAATGCACCGGCTGCCTGCTCGGGCGAAGCCATCTGAGCAGCAAAATACTCGCGGTCTTTCTTTGCTAACTTCTTGGCTTGGCGCTTTGCCGCGCGCGAAAGTCGCGCCTGCTCAGATTCGCGTACAGAACGTCGGCTACGAAGTTCAAACGATTCCAAGATGTTGATTTCAACATCGGCGCGGTGCTTGCCTGTGCCTTTTTGGGCCAAAACTAAACCTCCAAGTTTCATTCACGCGGTGAATCCTGCAGCGAAACTATGAGTTCTAAAGACTTGGATTGCAGGCGATGGAAACCATCCGAGTCCGATTGCTAGCCAGGTTTATGGTCAACAACTCCATTAGTTTACCAACTATTACCTGTGAAATTCCTTTGAGAGGTTTGCCCAGCGAGAACAGGCATCGACTCAGGTGTCTAACTAGGCCTCTACAAAAAGGTGGCGTGCTAAATCTTCATCAATCTCAAGCCCGTCGTTGCTGCCCTTGCTTGAGATAAAAATCGTCGAATCGCGGAATTCAAGTGTCAAAGAGACACCAGGAACCAGGCCAAGAGCACTCATCTGCGAAAGCAGGTTGATGTCCACCTGGAGCGGTTCGCCAATTCGGCGCAAGATGTAGGTGCTTTGGCCGGCAAAAGCCGGAGGCAAATCTGCAACCGACACCACGCCTTCGCCAAAGAGTGGATTCTTTTTCATGCCCAACTCATCAAGACCGGGGATCGGATTGCCGTATGGCGAAAAATCTGGGGTTGAAATTAGGTTCAGAATCTTGCGCTCAACCTGCTCGCTGATCACGTGCTCCCACCGGCAAGCCTCTTCGTGAACGAACTCCCATTCCAGACCAATCACGTCGGCCAGCAGCCGCTCAGCCAGGCGGTGTTTGCGCATTACAGCAACCGCTTCTTTGCGCCCAGTATTGGTTAGCTCAAGGTGACGATCTCCGCTCACAACCAACAGGCCATCGCGCTCCATGCGGGCAACGGTTTGCGAGACGGTTGGCCCTGACTGTTCCAAGCGCTCTGCGATTCGGGCACGCATTGGCACTTGGCCTTCTTCTTCAAGCTCAAGAATGGTGCGGAGGTACATTTCGGTCGTGTCGATTAGATCGTGTTCGTGATTCATGCCCCTCCTTCTGATTCAAGATTACCGTCAGCCCGCCCGCACCGCCTGACCGCCCGCACCCACAGTTCTTCAAAGTAAACTTGTCTCATGTCTGAAATCATCATTCCTTCTGAGTTTCTTCCTATCGACGGCCGTTTTGGCTGTGGCCCTTCAAAACTGCGTGCAGCACAAATTGATGCCTTCGCAACCGAGGGCTCAAAGCTAATGGGAACCTCACACCGTCAAGCTCCTGTAAAGAACTTGGTTAAGCGTGTTCAGACCGGCCTCATGGAGTTGTTCCACAACCCAGATGGCTACGAAATTGTGTTGGGCAATGGTGGTTCAACCGCGTTTTGGGATGCAGCTGCATTCTCAATGGTTGAAAGCAAAGCGCAGAACCTAGTTCACGGTGAGTTTGGGGCCAAGTTTGCCTCAGCACTGACTAACCCGTGGCTTGAGGCGCCAACCGTAATCAGCGGAACACCGGGGTCTCGCCTGGACCTTCAGGCAGAGGCAGGCGTTGACTCATACGCCTATGCACAGAACGAAACCTCAACCGGCGTAGTTACCCCGGTCAAGCGCGTCGCAGGCTCTGACGCCGGCTCGCTAATGTTCACCGATGCAACCTCGGCTGCCGGTGGCATTGACTTTGATGCCACTGAAACAGACGTTTACTACTTTGCCCCTCAGAAGAACTTTGCCTCTGATGGTGGCCTTTGGTTCGCACTCATGTCACCAGCTGCAATCGAGCGGACCGAGCGCATTGCCGCCAGCAACCGATACATTCCTGAATTTTTGAGCGTCAAAACGGCAATCGATAACTCACGCCTAAACCAGACGCTGAACACCCCTGCGATTGCAACTCTGTTCTTGCTAGCTGAGCAGATTGACTGGATGAACGAAAACGGTGGCTTGGCTTGGGCTGATTCTCGGACCAAGGCGGCCTCAAACCACCTATACGCGTGGGCAGATGCTTCTGAATTTGCAACCCCATTCGTTTCAAACCCAGATCACCGGTCACAGGTAGTGGTCACAATTGACTTCAACGATGACATTTTGGCTACCGACATTTCAAAGGTGCTGCGCGCAAATGGAATCGTAGACGTTGATTCGTACCGCAAGCTGGGTCGCAACCAGCTGCGAGTAGCCACCTTCACTGCCACTGAACTTGAGGACATTAAGCAGTTGACCAAGGCTATCGACTACGTTGTGAGCCAGCTGGCTTAGGCTAAACGCATGCGGTTTTACGTAAAAGACTCTGAGCGTAAGCCCGACCCTGCTCCGGTCAAAACCAACGCCCGATTGGCCATTGCCGTTGGCTTGGTTCTTTGGACCGTAGCTTTAATCTTCTGTATCGTTTTTAGCGCCACGCTTGCGTCTGCGCAAAAATCGTGGTGGCTTACGACGTGTCTTTTCGGGCTTGCCCTTGGAGTTTTCGCCTTCTTCAAGGTTCGCCGCCGCTAGCTCTTCAACATCCTGATCGCCGACCTCCGCCTCGGTGGCTTTGTTATCAGCATCAGGCTCTGCAGGCACTTCACCAACATGGCTAGCTTCTTCTGCCGCGTTTGAGGCATCGCTTTCATCGGCGTCATCGATCTCTTCAGCCTCGTCGGCTTCATCAGCGTCGAGTGCAGCCTGCGCCTCTAGTTCAGCTTGAAGTGCTTTGTAATCAGCCAAACGCTCAGACCAAGGCACCCAATCTGGTGCCACGAGTGAGTCTGGCCCTGGCACGAGCAAAACCTCAGAAACAGTGGGTTCTTGACCCTTAGGGGCAAACACCACCACGGCCCAGCGCCAACCAACATAACCTTTTTGCTTGCTCTCAAACAAGTAGGTTTCAGTAAAGTCACCCTCGTCGACAACCTCGATGAACGTTCCAGTCGAAAACTTGGGTGCGGCAGCGTTCAGCGCTTCTAGAGCAAAGTCTTGGTTCAGACCAATAACGTTCTTAGGCATCCAGCTCGTCTGCCAACTTGCGCAAAAGTGCGGCAATCTTCTTGCCGTTTCCGCTCTCTGGGTACTTGCCGCGCTTGAGACCGCCACCGATGTTGTCTAGCAAACGGATTAAGTCTTCAACGATTACAGCCATCTCATCGGCTGGCTTTCGACCCATTTTGACCAGGCTTGGTGGTGCGTCTAGAACGCGCACAGATAAAGCCTGAGCGCCGCGCTTGCCATCGGCAACACTGAACTCAATGCGAGTGCCTGGCTTGATTGAGGTTGTGCCAGCTGGCAGGGCGCTAATGTGCAGGAAAACCTCGCTGCCCTCGTCGGACGCGATGAAACCAAAACCCTTGTCTTCGTCGAAGAACTTGACTTTACCGGTTGGCATGGATACCTCTTTCGTAAATCCAAACTCTTATTTTACAGGGAATGCCCGCTCAGAGGGCGGGTATCCTAGAAGGATGGCTAAACAAACAGCAACCCCAAGCGAATCAACTCCATCGCGAATCGAAAAGATTCTTGCGTACATGGCGGCGGGCCTCATCGGCACCTCAGTACTGGCCATGATTGCCACCCTGATTATTGCCGCTACCGAGTCGGCAAACCCAGGCATTGGCACATCGGTGTTGCCTGCAATTCTGGTGTTCTACCCACAGATTGGCCTTGCTGCCGGCGCACTGAGCATTGTTGCGCTGGTAATCGTGAGCATTCGCCGCCGATCAAAAGAAAATAAGTAGCATCGGCAAGTAGGCAGTCAAATGAGTGAGATTCTGAAAGTCGCGGCCTCACTGCGGCAAATGTCAGACGCTCAACTCGAGCAGCTCATCGCACAGCGCATGGTTAGTTCACCCCCGCTGCGGGATTTTTTTGACCTGGCCGAGGTCTTGATTAAGCCGGCATCAGTCAGCGCCGCTATTGCTGGGCTTCCTAAATCACAGGCCCGTGCCCTGGTGCAACTAGTGAACGACAAGCAGCAAACCGGAAATCTTGAACCGCTTGTTGATCTTGCCCTGATTGATGCCCAATTGAGTCCATTTGAGTCAACTATCGAGGCCCTTTCACAATTCGACACCGGCTTTCGCAGTGAAAATCTCTTTGCCGTTTCAAATGAGTCGGGTATTAATCAGGATCAGATTGACCGGGATTCTGGTGTGGTGGCATTCGAAACCATGCAGGCCATTACCGAGCTGATCTTTGACCTTGAACAACGGTTTGTAAAAGAAGTTGGCAAGAAGACTGTGGGGCTACCTGACCTCAAGCGGTTGGCTAATCACCTAAATAAGACCACCGACTATGCCCGCGAGATTTACGAGGTTGCCGGCCTGGCCAACCTGATTTTCTTGGATGGTGGGCGTTGGCAACTGGGTTCTGATGCCGACCAATGGCTGATTTGGCAACCTTGGCAACGACTCAAACACCTATCGCAAACTTGGCGTGAGATTTTGGGTGACGCTTCGGCAGCCGAATTGCTTGAAGCACTCACTGCCCAACCCGCACCCCTCTCTTTGTCTGAAAAATTGAGACTCACCTACCCGTTTGCAGACGGATCAGTGAACTCAAAAATTTCGAGATTGAGTTCGCTGGCAGAACTACTTGGTCTAGCCACCAACGGCTGGATGAGCAGTTGGACTATGGCGGTGTTAGGCCGCGAGTTCGAAGCAGCAGCCGCCTTAGCTAGATCATTCTTGCCTGCAGAGCAAAGCCGGCTGATCTGCCAAGCAGACCTGTCAATAATTGCACCCGGACCATTGCCAACCGAACTCGAAATGCAACTGCGTAGGTTCGCCAACACCGAGCAGATCGGTATGGCATCGACCTACCGCCTAAGCAAACTAAGCCTCTCTCATGGTCTAGAAACCGGAATGAAGGCCAGCGAGATTCGCGAACTCTTGGAGCGCCTGTCTGAGAAAAAATTGCCCCAGCCAGTTGAGTATCTAATCCAAGAGACTGAACAACGCTTTGGGCGCTTGACGGTGGCTGATGGCGGCGATGTCTTCAGATCTGAGATCAGAGCAGATGACCAAATTCTTTTGGCAGCCATAATCAACGAAGCAAAGCTCAAGCCTTTCGCCCTTCAGGAAACCCAAGACGGAGCTTTAATTTCCAGATTTGAACCTGAGGTGGTTTACCTGGGGCTCCGAGAGATTGGTTTGGCAGCGGTGCGAATCGATGACCAGGGCCAAGTTATTTCACCCACTGCTGTTCACCAAGCGGCAAGGCGAACCGAAGTTGAGACTTCAATCCGCGCAGACATTGCACGATTACGTGAACAAGATGCAAAAATTGGCGAAGCACCTGACGGCGACGACCTTCACCGGCAAATTCAATTGGCTATCAAGAACAAAGCCAAGGCCTGGTTCACGGTGAAGACTAATGACGGTTCAGAACTGTTGTTTTTACTCGAACCGATCGGAATTGCCAACGGAAGGTTGAGAGCCAAAGACCGAAAAGCCGATATTGAGCGCACTGTGCCGATGGCTAGCATTACCAAGGTGAGTTTTGACTAGTGGGGCTCAGCTGAGCACCTGCAAAGTAGGCTTTAACGATGACTAACGGGCCACTAATTGTTCAGAGTGATAAGACTGCTCTGCTTGAGGTGGATCACCCTCAGGCCTCTGACGCACGCCACGACTTGGCCATCTTTGCCGAGCTAGAGCGAGCCCCCGAGCACATTCACACCTATCGAATTACTCGCCTTGGCCTTTGGAATGCTCGCGCAGCGGGGCACGACTCCGACTTTGTTCTAGGAATTCTCGACAAGTATGCGAAATTTGCCATTCCAAGCTCGGTTCGAGCCGACATCACAGAGACCATGTCGCGCTATGGTCGCCTGGTAATTCAGCGCAGCCCAGATGGTGAACTTGAACTGTTTTCAACCGACCGCGCGATTCTTTTGGAGGCCAGCCGCCACCGAAAAATCGTCGAGCTGTTGGATGGCCCAATCTCCAAGGAGGCCTTTCGAATTCAACCTTGGGCTCGCGGTCAGGTAAAGCAGGAGCTGCTGAAACTGGGCTGGCCGGCAGAAGATTTGGCTGGATACACCGAGGGAACTCCGCACGAAATTTCGATGCAGCAGGGCGACTGGAAGGTTCGCGATTACCAAAACCACGCGGTCGAGAAATTCTGGGCTGGCGGTTCTGGAGTTGTAGTTCTACCTTGCGGTGCAGGTAAAACGATCGTTGGTGCAGCTGCGATGGCTGTGGCAAAAACGAACACTCTTATCCTGGTGACCAACACTGTCTCAGCTCGGCAGTGGAAAGCTGAATTGCTCCGAAGAACCACCCTTACCGAAGATGAAATCGGCGAGTATTCCGGGTCACTCAAAGAGATCAAACCGGTGACAATTGCCACCTACCAAATCTTGACCACCAAGCGAAAGAGCGAGTACGCGCACCTTGCGCTGCTTAACGCTAACGACTGGGGTCTGATTGTCTACGACGAGGTGCACCTTCTACCAGCACCAATTTTCAAAATGACAGCAGATCTTCAGGCACGCCGGCGCCTTGGGCTGACCGCCACACTGGTTCGCGAAGATGGCAAAGAGGGTGACGTATTCTCACTTATCGGACCAAAGCGATTCGATGCGCCATGGAAAGAGATCGAGTCACAGGGGTACATCGCCCCGGCGGCCTGTTTTGAAGTGCGCATTGACCTACCCGAAGATGAGCGTCTCAACTACGCGATTGCCAGTCAGGAAGATCGCTACCGAATTTCGGCTACCTCAAGCTCCAAGATTCCTGTAATTCAAGCTCTGATGAAGAAGCACCAGGGTGAGCCAACGCTGATTATTGGCCAGTACCTGGATCAGATCCACGAAGTTTCCAAAGCAGTCGGTGTTTCAGAAATCACGGGCGAGACCCCAGTTGATGAACGAGAGCGTCTGTTCGAGGCCTTCAGAACCGGCGAAATCAACTGCCTGGTGGTTTCTAAAGTGGCCAACTTCTCTATTGACCTACCCGAGGCATCAGTCGCGATTCAGATTTCTGGTTCTTACGGCAGCCGCCAAGAAGAAGCACAGCGCCTAGGCCGCCTTCTTAGGCCAAAAGCCGATGGCCGATCAGCCAACTTCTACACTCTGATTGCTCGGGACACGATTGACCAGGATTTTGCTCAAAACCGCCAGCGCTTCTTGGCTGAGCAGGGTTACAGCTACGAAATCATTGACGCAGACGAACTCTAGGTTGTTGCAGTCCGGTTGGCGCCCAGATGGGTTCAGACTACTCACAGGCTACTCACAGCAATCTTTGGGAAAGTGAAGTCATGGAAAACGTGAAGGTACTAATCGTCGATGACGAACCAAACATCCGCGACCTACTCTCAACCAGTTTGAGATTTG